>Ga0209499_1000243_pt1 | contig 40995 bp, 39 predicted proteins | sample C_130208_EF_Meta_FD_187306 | JGI IMG/M metagenome (GOLD analysis project Ga0209499, IMG submission 187306) | Freshwater microbial communities from Lake Croche, Canada to study carbon cycling - C_130208_EF_MetaG (SPAdes) (version 2) | ecosystem: Environmental > Aquatic > Freshwater > Lake... | reverse complement strand
ACGTTGAAAATTAAAATATAGAAACATAATATATGGGAAAAAATAAAACAAAAAAAAATCATCCATTACAACTTCAAAAGGGGGGTGTAATTTCAATAGGCGATAACTCGATGGAAACATTACATAATTTTCTAATGGGATCAACAATTAATTATTTATCAATTGGTTCAAGTGGGCTTGTGTTTATTTGCGAAAATACTCAAACGAGCGAATATTATGCGTTTCGCCCAAATAATCTTGCTACAAAAGTAACAAAGGTTATTTTGAAACTTTGTATAATACATGATGATGAAATGTTGCGAACCGAACTTGATGAGCGGGATTACCGAAGTATAAGTGATTCTGATTTTCATAGTGAAATAGTTAACCAAAATGATATTGTAATTGCTACGTGTGGATATTTTGAACCAAGTATGCCAACATTATTATTCGCTAGTAAAAATGATAGATTTGATATTATAGATATGCTTAACACAAAAGCAAAAAATGATGAAACTGATAAAATATTTCAACAATTTAATCAAGCACTACGATTATTACCAAGATTAAAATTGGGCTTGATAGTGATGGAACATGCAGGTATAAATGAAATCTTTGAACCAATGCTCATATTTATAGAAGAATCTGGGATTGATTTAAAAACAAAACTACAAACAGAGGCTTTGGCCATGTATGAATTAATTGTATTAGGTGTTCATGGATTTTATCATGGTGATCACCATCGCAGCAATTTATTGTATACTGAAAATTCTACAACAGATTATTTTTTGAGTGAAGATGGGTCGTCCCAATGGTATACTGGTAAACGTATTTTGCCTATTGATGCTGGAAGAATTTCTCGTTTGGACCGTAGATTTCTTAGCAAACCACCATTTGAAGGTGAAGAAAAAGAACAGGATTTATTCAATCATTTTGTCAGTAATTTTAGAACAACTGGCAACCCTAGTATGTTACGAGAAGTTATACAAATGATAATTGACGGTGGTTTTAATTATGATCACGATCAAAGGTTAAAAACCCACCCAGTATATTCTTGGTTTGACAAAAACGATGCGGAATTAATTGAAATAGCGGGATACGTTTATGAATTAATGAATGCGAGACAAAGAGCGGTTTATAAAGTTATACAGAAAACTAGAGCAACTGTTTCTGCTACTTTCAATGGAACTGCGGACATGAATATCATAAAACGATTTGTATTGGATGAAATAGAGAAACAGAGGATTCGTGCGGTTACATTAGATATTGTAAGAAGACAACTCACAGCGAAGGTGATTGAACATATCAAAGAACAAGTTCCTCTAGTAATAACAGAAAGAGTTGCTAGGTTACAGGAAGAACTGCGCGAGGATGAAGACGATAAACGAGGTGGTAAAATGATTGGTGGTCAAAATGACAAGTTTTTTAAATTTATTGAACCAATTGATTTGAATGAACTTGTTAAAGTGTCATGTTTTGCTATTATTTTTGCTACATATTTGACAGGAAAATTAAATGAAGTTGAACCATCATTTATAACTCTTACACTGAGTTTTGAACAAGAAAAACCCAAGCCATTTGTTAAAGAACAACAACAGCAAAGACTGTTCGAACAAATGCCTCCATTTGTGAGTGTAAGTGCTGGTGGAAAACGCAAAAAAAATGTCAATAAAAAAACAAGACGCAAACAAAAAGGCGGAGTTATTGAGACCCGTAGTAATAATAATGAGGCTCCTGCTCGTAAAGAACGTAAATCCGCAAAACAAGCACCGGTTGAACAAGCACTGGTTAAACAAGCACCAGTTGAACAAGCACCGGTTGAACAAGCACCGAATGATTGTGCGATATGTTTTGAAGAGTTATCAGGAAAAATAATTCAATGCGTAAATGGTCATAAATTTCATGAAAATTGTATAATGCCTTGGTGTACTGGAAAAAGACCTTGTCCTTGTCCGGTATGCAGACAACCAGTTATTATTCCTAACAATGGGCAACAGGGGCAGATCGCAACCCAACAAGCACAGGGTTTATATGGGCCACGCCAAGGCATATATGCTCCGCGCCGGGGTGAACAAGAGATTATAGGACAAGGGGAACCACGCGGTTTACAATTTACTCTGTTGGCCCCTACTTTTATTGATCCGCACTCCGCATTATCATCCAATGGTCTATTACGATGGCCGCCTAATTATCGTCCTACCGAACAAGAAATTCGCGATTGGGGTATTCAAATGGACTATCGCTGGTGGACACGTGGCCATTTGCCATTAGGGTGGTATACTTATGATGACTCTTCTCGCCAAAGAGACCCAAATTTTAGAGGTATAATTTACACAGAAGAAAGTTATCACGAAGATCGTGCTGACGCACCACAATGGTTAATTGTTGAAGATGAAGATGATTCTCCACCTTCTTATCCACAGTCTTCTCCCCAAGACAGCTGCTCAATAATGTAAAAAAATATAATACACCACTGAAGATTATTACCATCGCTTAATAAAATACCAAAGTAACCAATTTTTATGGTCTGCCTCCGTTTCCGTTAAATTATCTCCCTTTTTCTGTAGTAACTCATATTTATCCAAAATATGATCATTCCATATACCAGGCACACCCAAATACATAAATGGTGACACATCAGCTTGTGATACAAATGGTTTGGTCAGCAAATCAATCACTACAGACCCATGATATTCACTATGGTTCTGGTTGAATTCTTTTATAAGCTGGCTAAATAACGGAAAACTCGGTTGGGGATACCATTTGTAATATATATTGGAGAATTTTGACAACCTATAATTGAATTGAGTATTTTCCATATTTTTAACTGTTAGCAAACAGTTTTTCAAATTTTTATGTTGGATTTGTTCGTGTGTTAGTTCCATTTGATCTCTCGTAGCCATTTATTATTCTATTGTTTTAAAAAATAATAGAATTCATTTACTTTCAATTTTTTGTTTTACGCATACTTTTTCAATATAACTGACGGTAACAATTCATCCTTCATCTTCTCAAGTTTCTTAAAACACTTATTAATAGTGACCTCGCTGATTTCACTAATATTTTTTACATCGCGTTTGCTAATATTCAACTTACATATTTGTGAAATGAAGTATATCACCCCCGCCGCAATAGAATGCGGTGTGTTTTCCGGCATAACATCCGTTTTTTCTATTTTCTTTGATATGAATTGACACAAACGCGTCAACTCATTATTCATATTCAATTTACTACAAAATCTCTCAATAAATGCCTCTGGTTTTGTTGTGCCAAATACTGTCTTTTCTTTATTATCCATATCCTTCTCAATGTTATTGATAATTGCCAGCGCATTTTTACACCCTTTGGTAGCACTAGTTACGTCCAAATTAAATATTGAAGCAATTTCCTTAGCAGTCCTTGGAAAATTATTTATTCGACATGAAATGTAAATAGATGCCGCAATAATACCATCGCGATTGTCACCGCGAAATGTTAGTTCATACTCTGAAATCTTTTTGTGGTAACGAATCGCGTCATCGATAATCATCTTGGGTATTCCCGCATGCTGTGCCATAGTCGTAATAATTTGAAATTCATCATATTGCGATTTTTCCTTGTATGGCATCGATTGCCATTCGGTGTAACGGCGAATTTTTCTCATCTCATATGACATTGGACCCATACACAACACTTTACATCCATAAGATGATTCCACTAACAATGGATTTATTGGCATACCACATCTGGTTGGATCAGCATTTTGATTATCATCTGCCCCATAATACCTCCACTCGGCAGAGTGGTCCACAATGTCCTTGTAAATGATGCCACATTTGGGATTTACACAAGTGAGAAACCCTTCCTCCGAGAATGCTAAAATATTCTCACAACTATCACAATGTTCGCGGTTTCCACAAGAACGATACATACATTCCAATGGAGTTTTGGATTTTGTTTCACTTTCTATTTCACTATCAAATATATTCCATAATTGTGCCTTATTTATATTGGTTGCCTTGTTCTTTTTGCTTTTATCATTGCTCATGTTTATTACTTTCATATAGATTATATATTTCAAATTCAATTTTATTTTCATTGTAATGTATATGGGAAATTCACCTTCTAGCGAATCAAAATTATCAGGCAACCAAAACAAAGATTTTAAAAATATGTATAACTTAATCGATTACATATCCACATATTATATACTTACGTCTGGGTTTGATGACCTAAAACGATTAACCGAAAAGGAATATTGCGACAAACTATTGATACTGACAAGTGATGTAATACAGAGAAAATTAAACAATGTCGAAATTACATATTTAGCACAACGCCTGGAAAAGGGTGAAGAAGTAAATTTAATGACGAAAGATAATGTTACATTCATTGATAAAGATGAATTAAACAATCTAGCAGTAAAGGATGGCACCACAAAAAAGCAACGAATGTGTATTGGTATTGCTAAATTTTACATTAAAATCGCACATGTGTTTGCTTCCATTGTAACAACAATCAACCCGATATATGTATACAAGGATGAAACCGGTAACACCGTGAAACGAGGTTTGCTTACAAAAGATAAAATTCCTAAAAATACCAAAAGAACATTGTACAAGTTGAATATTTGCGACAACCGGATACGAGCACTCAAGAATGGTGAAGTATACAATGAACAAACTGGGAATGTTACACTTCAACCCAAAATGTGTGATGTCAATTTGAGCATTCAAAAAAAATTGGAGGATGAACCTGGAATCCTAGAATTGAAGCAATTGTATTATGATGACAAATACGATTATTCTAATGGGACGTTTCATGATATGTCTCCTGAGACGAGGAAACAATATGAAAAGGATGTGGCAATATTTTACAGAGCATTTACAGGTGATACTAATGGGGAACCGCCAAAGGATTTTGATAAAATAAAATTAAGAGATTATAACAAAACCAAAGCTTGCTCGAAGCTGAAACAAACAATTACAATTTCGAAAAAGGACGCGTTATTTATAAAGTATGCGCAGCATGTTCAAAGTATGATACAACGAGCCGCTACAAAACAAAGTGAATTATTGGAAATCATCAATGAATTATTTACATATTCAATTGACGCACAAACTGGCACACGACGTATCCGCGTTAATCCAAAATTAACTGAGGCGGCGTTAAATACAATAACATCTAAAACTAGAGCAATTATTGTAGGTTTGTATGTAGGATGTGAAACAGATTATATTGAAGGTGCTAAACTGTTGGAAGCAATGACCGAAACAGTTATGTTACAAACAACTGAAAATCAAATTAAGAATTTACAGGATGAAGCCAAACATATTAATGATGAACTTATGAATCCACCCAAGGATGAATTTGTTGAAAAGCGCCCAAACGAGCAGCAGACCATTTTGGGTAAAATCGAAGAAAATGAAGACCTTGGGATACCTGGGAAATTTACCAAAGATGATGTATTAGATAGACCCGCCGGTTTTGCCGACAGACCCGAAAATTTTTCGCGCGTTTAATAATGCTTGAGCCTTGAGAGCCCTGTGAGCCTTTGTAAGAGACCCAGTCCTTTCTAATTCCATTTGAGCCACTTCAATCGCAGTTTTCCAAGAACCCTGACTCTTTCTTGTTTTTTTACTACTCTTACGAGATGTTTTTGTTTTTTTTAAAGCTGACCTATTTCGTCTTGTTGCCATTATACATATTATGTATACTAAATATTTATCAGTGTATGAATAAATATTTAGTTAACCAAGGTGAATACAAGGTTTGTATTTACTCCCTGGAGCGAGCCTTCTGGAGTTGCTTCTGAAGGGTCTGGGTCTTGGAGCGCATCTGGGACTTGGTGCGCTGAAGCTCCCTCCTCAGCTGGGCAGCCTTGGAGCGAGCCTTCTTGGCAGTGCGCTGGGCAGAACGAGCGGCCTGGCGGGCGGCGGAGGCAGATTTGGTGGCGGTGCGGGCGGCAGAACGGCGAGCAGAACGAGTAGACATTTATATATATAACTCACAAAAAAATATTTTTAACGATAAAAATTTATCATTTAAATTATATTATTTCTAAATAATTATCCCTCCCAAACTCTATTGGTTGAATGCCACCACATTTTATCTCCCTTTTTAACATCGTATATTATTCGAAATACTGGCAACCGCGATAAAGGAACATTGGTTCTATATTTGTCTAAAGGATGGGGATTTGTTTTTAATTGGGCCTGAATGGCGCGTTTACTAATTTGTTGTCTTTGTTGGGCCGCAAAATAAACGAAAAATGCTTCAAATGAAATGCGTTGAATGGGTAATATATCCTGGTTTTTCAATTGGAAATCCCTTAAGTATTCCCTACAAATAGTCAATCCAGAAATATCTGCTAAATCTTCTCCTATAGATGGCGAAGCATCAAATATAATTCCATCTTGGGCAGCAAATACCTCATATTGCTTAATAACATCGTCTTGTATTCGTTTAAATATAGCTTTGTCTTTTTCCGTCCACCAATCATTCATTTTTCCAGTATGATCATATTTACTACCCCAATCATCTAACGCATGAGACATTTCGTGACCAATTGTGTAGCCAACGTGTGCTAAATTATATTCTATTCCACGCTCTTCCAGATCAACAAACGGCGGTTGAATGTATCCTAAAGGAATATAAATTCCATTTTGCGATGGCGTATATGAAGCATTCACAACATAGGCTTGAGTACCTATAAATTTCGGCGGAATTTCTGCCCAATCAATAAGAGGTAAATCAATGATTTTTTGTCCCTCCAATTTCAATGCTCGTTCGTGTCTCCATTTGGCGGTTTTTATCAAATTACCCCAAGGGTCATCATCTGTGTAATCCAACAGCGGATCCTCTCTCAAAATTTTGGGTGAACCAACCTCTAACTTGAAGTTATTCAGCTTTTTCAATGCCATTTTCTTTGTCTCGGGCTGTAGCCATTTATTACGCTTGATGATGCGAATAAATACAGTCTTCAAATCCTCTGCCATTGTTTTTACATAGCTAATGTGTTGCTTGTTCTCATAACGCCTAATATATTCATTTGTTAAATAAGTATTGAATGAATAACCAAGACCATATATGGGGAACAGCTCAAAGTTTACCTCTTCTGCTTGTCCTCTTACAAATTTTCCGTGGAAGTCGTAATAAATTTTATGTCCCTCAACATTATAACGCTGTTGTTGACGAATGAAAATGTAAATCCAATAGGTCCTCCATTCAGGAGTTGTCCATTCGTCGGCAAGTAATTTTGACGCACATTTTAAATAATTCAAATTGGATGTTATAAAAAACTCAGGTGTATATTTGAAACCAAGTGCCGCTGAAAATTGTTCCCAGTCAAAACCATATTGAGTGAGCGCTTCTTTGGTTTTAACAATATTATAACCATTTGGATCTTCTTTTTTTATTTTAGTGCATCCCATTGCGATCAATATTTTCAGCTCGACATTAAATATATCCTCCACATTGAACTCATGTTTTGGTCCAAATACGTTTGCGAACAAATCCTTCAAAAATTTCAAATATCGCGCCTTGTATTTTCTCTTGTATTCAAGATCAATTCCATCTTCGAAATATACATCGATATCAACCAATGTCACACGCGGCGCATCAACATAGCATCTGTATACTTCAGGGTTTTTATCATCAGCATTCAATGACCAAGATAATGGGCAACCCCACGAAACAAGTTCAATTGTGTTTATAAATCCAAGAAGGGTCCAAATATTGGCTGGATTAGTACGCAAATCGTCAATTTGTGTCAACACCAAATTCGCATATTCGCGAGATTTTTTGTTTGTATTTGGGTGTTTAAACGAGTTATATATGTTTCCAATACATTTGGCTTGTTCGCTCTTATCAGTTGTAATATATTCTTTGACTATATCAAGTAATTGCCTATATACTTTATCTTGAACTAACCGGAAGTCATCAACCTGAATAATATATTTTTGATTTTTTTCAACATTGAACTCTTGTATCCATCGTTCATTGATGTACGAATAATAGTCTTCATTGGGAGCAATGTTAGATGGATTAATTGCGGTTTTGTGGGCCTTTAATATATCTTTTTCTAAATCATAATTTGCCGATAAAAAATCTATTTTTTGTCGTTTAAATTCTTCTTCCATTTTATCTTCAAATGTATCATATGTATTATAATAGTTTTTACATACAATTTTCTTATCTTCATCGCTGATTACTTGTTGCGCAATTACTTCTTGAATTTTTCTCGTTTTATTCGATTTCTTAATTTGTTTTCGTTTCGTTGCCATCTAAAATAAGACAATATTATTTTTACTTATTGTGATAACATTTTCATCCATTCTAAAGATTGAGGTATAGAATAATGCTCTAATTTGGATAATTGTAATAAAATTCCAATACCTAGTGCCGATGTTATGTGAAAAATACTTGTCCCCCAATACTGGTCTTGATAAATTGTTAATAATTTACAAATGAAACCAAATGAAATAATTCCTATTCCAATAATAAACTTGGGTTTTCGTATATAAAATGTTGACATGTTTATCCCACACAGGCCATAGATTAGACCTGTGATAATTACCAGGTTATCTTTATAATATGTCAACACTAGATTGGTATATGATATACTAATAATTGTAATCATATACAATAGAAACAAAACGTTAATACATCTAATTATGGTATTTGAATTTGTATTATCTGGAGACATTGCTATTGCCACTATTAGAATTGTCCAAAAAATACTTGTGACATCAATAAAGTTTACTATTGGGTCCGAGTGTGCCCACAAGTTGAAGCTTGCTACAGACAGAATATATAATGGAAACCTCACCGTGATAGGTCCATCTATTAGAGCATATGTGATTGAACTCCACGCATTTGCTTGATATTCGATGAATGGTGTTGGACTAACTGTAATTATAGACAATAAAACATAACTCGTAAGAACCGATAAAAATAGAGACACTAGTATGCGTCGAATAAATTGTTTATTTTCAGCATTCATTTTGGAATAAATTCGATTATTGGTAATAAGGTGATTTGTGTCAGCATCTTTCAAATCACATGATGTTAAAATTATATCATTTGACATTATTATTATAACAGCGTTACCATTTAAATGTATTTTGTTATGATTTTTATCACCAGCAATAGTATGGAGAAGGAGTTGAGAGTTTACTTGGAAGATACGCCACAGTATTTTTTTTATCGTGACCAACATAGATTTCAAACCGTTGATTATGTTGTACGAAAAAAATCCCAATATGAAAGTTTGACTAATCGTGTAATGACAATGAGCGAAGCACTGAGTATAATGGATAACTTTGTTGACCCGAGCGACCCAGATGTGTCCAATGAAAATTCAATCCACGCATACCAAACTGCGGAACGTATCCGTAAAGCGGTACCAAATAATTATGAGCTTCAATTGTGTGGACTCATACACGATGTTGGCAAGGTTTTATTTAGTTTTGGAGAACCTAGCTGGGCAGTCGTAGGCGATACGTTTGCGGTTGGATGTGAGTTCCCTAAATCAATTGTATATTATGACACTATGAGAGAAAACCAGGATTACTTTAATCCGTTGTATAAAACAAAATATGGAATATATCGTCCCAATTGTGGGGTTGAGAATTTGATGTTATCATTTGGACACGATGAATATTTGTATCGAGTATTACAGAAAAATACCAATCACAAGTTTTCGCAAAAATATGCTAATATTATACGTTTTCATTCATTTTATCCGTGGCATACCGGTGGCGAATACAAACATTTGGAAATTGAGAGTGATAGTGAAATCAAAACTAATGTTCTTGATTTCAATCAATATGATTTATATTCTAAACAGGATACCGAATTTGTATTGACAGACGATATCAAAGATTACTATGCACAGTTGCTAAATACATACTTTCCGGAACCGATTTGTTGGTAGAAGCATTCGCAACCAGATAAGTCTTTACAAATTACTTTTCTACCGATTTTTATCAATTGTTACCTCTTTGGCTATTTTTTTAATTATTTTTGTGTGACTGTCGTAATCCACCTTTGATGATCCACCGCCGAGGGCTTCTATCCTCAACCTCAAAAAGTGGTCTCCATGCTTGGAATCATACTCCAAACAATCTGGGTGTAACTCTTGGAATAATTCCAGATTTTTTATATTTTTGAAGGCAATGTGTTTAATTGCCCGACGGATATTTTTATTCTCTTCATCCTCCTTTTCCCATACGTTTTGTGATTTGACATACATAGTTTCTCTCTTCAAGTCGGTGCAGTGAACTGGTCGCATGTGAACATCAAGTGCGTTCAATTTCTTGATAATAATGTTGGAAATTCCATTAATGTATCCAAGTTTTCCAACGGATTCCAAATCATTCAAATCCAGTTTAATAGAATCCACAAAATCCATAATATTCATAGCATCCTTACATTGTTCATTCAAAAATACATTCAAATTGAAGGTTTTGTTATTGGAATTTACCATACTATTATTGATATTTCCGATTCCATTTTTACAGACCTCCTGCATAGTTTCTTGAAAAGTCTCCATCATTTTATTATTTTGCTCTATCATTAAGCTCTTAAAATCGTCATTCTGCTTTAATAGTTGCATGATTACATTTATGTCCAGCGAATTAATATCTACTTGGTCATCTTTTAGCGGGGGTGGTTCTTTACACGTTTTTTTGTGTGACCATAATCCAACTCTCGACTTGTATTGCTTATTACAAATACCACACACATATTTTGATAAAATGGGATTTTTGGGATTATTTTGTTCACAAAATGTTAGATTTAAATTATTTTTATGTTTCAGTGTTAAATTATGTTTGTTAAAATCCTTTTTGTTATTGGTTTTGATGTCACATATTTGACAACAATATTTGGGGATTTCTTGGGATAATTCTGTTAGCATTTGTTATATTATACACTAATAAAAAAATTTCCTAAACTTTAAAAAATAATGAAAAAAAATGTTATGATAACATTTATTTCAACCAAAAAATAAAAATAAGACGATTATGGTGTAAACCCATTTTTTCACTTTTTTTTGCCAAGACTTTTTTGGGAAATCAGAAAATGGACATTTATAAATGTCCAAAATTGGTTTTCCGAAAAAAGTCTTGGGAAAATAAAAAATTTGCGATTTTAAATATAAATTGTCCAAAACCACTTAAAGAAACTTTCAAATGAATTTATCCTCTATTTTGCTTAAAAGCTCGTCATCATATACAAAATTTCCTGTAGGTTTGTATGATTTAATCGGTGTGTAATCTTTCTTGGGTTGTTTAATCGCACCAAGTGGAGGTGGCTCTTTTGGTTTTAACACAAGATCATTGAGGCTCGGTGTTTCATCGTTACCGTCATCTTGTTCAACACGAACACCATATTCGTTCACCACAATACCCGTTTTCTTTTTCAACTCGGTTCTTACATACGAGGGGACCCAGTGCATCCATGAAATTAAAAATGTGTTTGGATGAATATATTTTATATTGAATCCATTTTCTTTCAAACGGTCCATTAAATATGCTATACAAGCACCCTGGTCATATTTTGGAACTCCTATAATAACCTCAGGTACAACAAACCAGCAGAATTGTTCGTTTAACTTTTGGCGTGACGTTGTTTTGATACGCACATGTATGCGATTTAATATTTTGTTGAATACTTCTAGTTTACCCAGATCATGTTGTCGTTTCTTTTCATACAATTCATCTATGTTCAATTTATCCGTAAAATCGTTTATGTTATCCAACGTGAATATATTTGCCATTTACAACAATCGTAGAAAAAAAGTTATAAAAATAACTGTATTTGTATATGCCCCAAATCAAGAATTTGGTTATTTCTGGTGGCGGTCCTTCCATGGTTCAGACCCTCGGGGCCATTCAACATATTGAAGAACAGAATTTTTTTAAAATGGATGAAATAGAAACAATCTATGGAACATCTGCGGGAGCCATAGTTGGAGCTATGTTATGTTTACATTTTGATTGGACAACGATAAATGATTATATTATTAAGAGACCTTGGCATGAAGTTTTCCCATTCAATGTCCAAAATATATTTGACGCTTACACTAAGAAGGGTATCTTTGATGCCAAGACAATCGAAAAGTGTTTCAAACCCCTTTTATGTGCTAAAGACTTGTCATTACAAATCACGTTAAAAGAGTTTTATGAATATTCAAAAATAGAACTACATCTATTCACATTTGAGATAAACAAATTCCAATTAGAGGATATATCCTATTTGACTTACCCCGACCTCCCGCTTCTAACTGCTCTTCATATGACCTGTTGTATTCCCATTCTAGTGACACCGGTTTGTATGGATGGCAAATGTTTTATTGACGGGGGCGTTGTATGTAATTATCCATTGAAATATTGTTTGACAGCGGGAAAAAAAGATGATGAAACGCTTGGTTTTAAAAATCAATATGATAATAATACAAATCATGTTAATTCAGAGTCTACATTGTTAGATTACATTTTGTGTTTCTTGTTTAAAGTTATTCATAGTCTTAGCACAGACCATACACAGCCACCCATAAAAAATGAGGTGTTATGTGATGTATCATTTTTAAGCATTGATGTGCTTCGCACAGCACTCAGTTCAGTGGACGCCCGCAAAACTTTGTTTCAAAGTGGGATTGAACATGGTATAAAGTTTCTATTAGAGAACAGTGTTCAAGAACTGCTCTAAGGTCGCCTTCGAAGGTTTCGCATCATATTCAATCACTTGTCCATCCTTTAACAATTTGATTGTGGGGAATCCCTCGATCTTATACTTGTTCATCATGCTCTCAATATCCGGTGACTCTGTAGTGCAGTTGATATCTGTGAAAATGATCTTGTATCCATTTATAGTCTTTTCCTGATATTCAGACTTCAGCTCTTCCCAAATAGGTTTGGCGGTTTTACAATGCGGGCACCAATCGACGTAAAACAGCATAAGTTCCGCAGTTTTGTTATTGTTGGATTTACTGCCATCAACGGGCTCCCTATTTGCCTTGTAAGACGCACTCATTGTGGGAGCCACAAATTTTTTGTAGCAATAAATTGAAATAGCAATAAACAATATAAAAATTATAATCCCGATAATCACATTTGGTGTGAATTTGAACGATTTCATCCTAGATAAAATACCGGTTTGATCGGGAGCCCTGTTATAGTTTATGAATTTACTCATTCTAATATATCTATAGGAAGAAATTATGACTATATTTTACGAATATGAATTAGAGATATTATTGTATGCTATAGAACAATGATATTTAGAAACGCAAATGGTGTTTTGATTGAAATAAATAAGTATGATTTTAAAAATGATGCTTTGTATTATAAAAAGATTTTTGAGATCAAGAGTGCGTTTTCTAAATAATAACTTTTTTTGAAAAAAGACAACCAAATTCAGTGACTTTTCTTAAACCTTTTTAAAAAGGTTGAACCAAATTAACTCGCCACGCTTTTTGCTCCGCTCAACCTTTGAAAAAGGTTGAACCAAATTCAGTCGCTACGATTTTTGCTCCACTCAACCTTTGAAAAAGGTTGAACCAAATTCAGTCGCTACGATTTTTGCTCCACTCAACCTTTGAAAAAGGTTGAACCAAATTCAGTCGCTACGATTTTTGCTCCACTTTTTTTAAAAGTGGATGTGGATTTAATTTCTCTTGCTAAAGTATGACACAAACGCGTAAAATTAGAAATATCCACAATAAAACAAGAAGAAAACGGGTATTTTCATTGAAGGAATATAATGCGAATGATGGTATGATATCTAGTGTGTGGGGGCCAGCGATGTGGCATTATCTTCACACAATGAGTTTCAATTACCCTGTGAATCCTACAATAGAAGACAAACAACATTATAAATGTTTTGTGTTGAATTTGCGATATGTACTGCCTTGTAAATATTGTAGGATGAATTTAAAGACGAATTTTAAACAACTCCCATTAAAAAATAGCGATATGAAGAATCGCGAAACCTTTTCAAGGTATATTTATGAACTCCATGAGCTGGTGAACCGTATGTTGGATAAGAAATCAAATCTAACATATTGTGAAGTGAGAGAACGATATGAACACTTTAGGTCACGATGCACCGACGAAAAACCCAAGATTTTCAAATTCACAAAGACCTTGAAAAAGAAGAAAGAAAAGGGGTGCTCTGAGCCATTATATGGAAAGAAATCTAAATGTATTATTAACATTGTTCCGCAAAGTGTAAAAGGACCGACATTACAAATTGATAAACAATGTATCAAGACGAGATAATCCACCTTTTTTAAAGGTGGAGCCAAAACAGAAATTTATTATAAAAATATAATTATGTTGATTATATTTTTACACCACTTTTCTTAAACCTTTCTACTCATGAAAACGCCCATTATGGAGCGTTTTCATGAGTAGAAAGTGACTTTGCCACGCGCATTTTCAATGCGCGAAGGTGTAAAAGTGGATTAGGATCCAAAGGTGGAAAAGTCATTTAAGACTGGTACGGGTATATATTGGTTGTTAATCATCCCTCCTCCTCCAAAGGGTCCTTCATTAGACATACCATTGTTGTAATTGGCAGCACTATAATTTGGGACAGCTTTACATGTCATGGAAGGTTCCGGGCAACGAGCGCACGGGGGGCATGCGGGGCAAGGTTTGTCGCGCGGGCACGCGGATGAATTAGGACAAGCAGGGCAAACTGGAGGAACAACTTGCGATTTCAAGATATACAAGTCTTCTTCACCAGGAGGAATCCTACTCTTGGGGATACCCGCAGGAAGAGAACTAGAGTAATCTACAACTGTATTCCCCATAGGCCCTTGAGCATAATATGCCGTATTTCCAGTAGGTCCAGTTACGGCATTCATCGGTGGAGTATATCCTAAAGTATAATTCGCACTTTGAACAGGTGTGCCAGTGCTTCCATAATATTGAGTAGATGACATAGTAGAACTCTCTGTAGAAGCAGGCATTGTGTTTGGCATAGTTGCCGTGAATGTCATTGTTCCATTACCAGTATTCACTTGTATGGCGGTTCCCTGCTGAGTATTTACAATAGTGGCTGTATTTCCATTTGGGCCGTAAAATACAGTAGAGCTTGGCATAGTCATAGATGTAGACGCAGGCTGTGTAGAAGGAGGCGTCATAGAACTCGGGGATGTAGTTATAGGCTGCGATACAAAGACAACAGGAGACGAGTTAGTATTCACAGTAACCTGTAAACTTTGAGTTCCATCAGCATTCGTTATTATTTTAGCAACGCCGCCATTGGGGCCATAATAAGTTGTTCCGTTTGTTGACACAGACGAAGTTCCATCGAAATGATTATAATTATCATAATAATTTTTCAAAGTGGTTTGGATACTAGCATCTCCGCTAACCCCAGTTTGCGGCATCGTTGATTGCGAATCAACCTCATTTGTAAGTCCTTCTCTGTAATAACTGCCTCCTAAAAACGAAGAAAGAACTAAACCTAATAATAAAATCAAGAAGAGGAAGAGAGCGTTATTCATTGTATATTTTATACAGTGAAAATAATTGAATTAAAATGTATGAATTTATAATATTAGAAAGAATGGAGCCGAACAATGAAGAACACATTAGTGTAACCAACAAAGTTGATCTAGCCAATAACATTGGTGTAACCAAGAAGCCTAGAAAAACTCAAACACTCTTGGAGAAGTGTTACACAGAGGACCCAGATATATTCGAAATAGGTGTTGATGAGGTTGGTAGAGGCCCTCTATTTGGAAGAGTTTACACCGCAGCGGTGATTTTACCTAAAGATGATAGTTTTGACCATAGTAAAATGAAAGATAGTAAAAAATTTCATTCAAAACAAAAAATTGAAGAAGCCGCAGAATACATAAAAGCGAATGCGCTAGCTTGGCATGTTAGTTACGAAGATGAGAAGACAATCGATGAAATCAATATATTACAAGCAACCCAACAATGTATGCACAATTCAATTATAAATGTCAAGAAACAAAAACCAGATGGAAAAATTCATCTATTGATTGATGGTAATTACTTCAAACCAATTACATTTGTAAACAAGAAAATAAATAAGATTGAGTCAATTCCTTACACGTGCGTAGAAGGTGGGGATAACAAATACTCTGCGATTGCTGCGGCTTCTATTTTGGCCAAGGTTGAACGAGATAAATACATTGAACAATTGTGTATTGAAAATCCAGATTTATCAACAAAATACAATATAGATAATAACAAGGGTTATGGAGCAAAAAAACACCTTGATGGAATTAAAGAGCACGGGATAACCATTTGGCACCGCAAGACCTTTGGAAGTTGTAAAATGTATGCTGAATAGTCGCTTTTAAAAATCCACTTTTGAAAAAAGTGGAGGAAAAGGGGGGTCCCTCATCGTGAAGCAGAGGGAGGGGGCAAAGCCCCCGTGGCGAGCAAAATTTTGTTCCCTTTTTATAAAAGGGAGGTTAACGGTCATCGTTTCTTGAAATAGAATGGATATAAGAAAGTAATTAAAACAATACTCAACACAAAAATATCAAATGTTCGAACAACCTTTTTTGTTTTTAGTGGTAACTTTTCAAATTGCTTGGAGTATTCAGGTGGTTTTAATGATTTCGATAGCCAACCAAATAACGTCGGTTTCAAGCGGTCATTACAATCATATATCACATCGTACCAAGCCAATGATATGTAAGCAGATGTTCCTAATAAGAACCCCATTACAAGATTGTGGGCGATTGTAGGAGGATGAGGTAACCAATAGACAATTAGGATTACCGCAGTAAATACCAAACATTTGGGATTCAGATATAATGGAGTTCCAAATAAGCCGCCGCCCATAATCATACAGTATATAAAAACCCTCCGTAAAAAGTGGATAAGATAAAAAATTGATTGAAAAAAAATTATATATTTCAATTAAATAGTTTTCAATTAAATAGATTTCAATTTATCATATATAAAATGCGTGTTCTAGTATTTGATACCGAGACGACGGGATTGCCGCCGAATAATGACAAGTTTGTAAATAATGGCAATTTACAGTTGTGGCCGCACATTCTACAGTTGAGTTACATTGTACATGACACGGAAAAGCATGAAAATATTGAAATATTTGATACGATTATAGATATACCTCAAGATGTTGTAATTAGCGAAAAGAGTATCGAGATTCATAAAATCACACGCGAAAAATGTAGTGAACTTGGAAATGATATCAAGACATCGTTATTGTTCTTCTTTACTTCTCTTGCCGATGTGGACCTATTAGTTGGACACAATATTAATTTTGATTTGAATATGATTTACGCAGAAATAATGAGATGCCCAGAATTGATGAAATATATCCCTCTAATGGAAGAAAAACGTAAGTTTTGTACTATGAAAGAGTCAACCACATTTTGTTGTATTCCCTTAAAAAATTCCAATAGTTACAATAGATTGAAACAACCCAAATTGATTGAATTATACCAGAAGTTATTCAATGGAGAAACCCCCGAAGGTCTTCACAATTCTATGAATGATGTGGCTGCCACACTACGCTGTTTTATGAAATTGCGTTATGATTTGGATATCAATGGGGGCACCCCGTAAGCCCCCACCCTTCGTGTGAATTTGGATCAACTATCTTTTACACATTTGCGCATTTCTCACAAGTTATGAACGTAGTAAAGAAATGCGCAATCAGCATCACCTTCATAACTTAGTGAAAAAAGTTTATTATTTCCTATTGCGTTTCCTAGATTTACCTGCTCGTTTCCTAGATTTATTCTTCTTCTTTTTTATTGTTTTACGACGCTTTCCTCCCTTCATATCATTTGGGTCAGAACCAAGTGTTTCTTGAGAATCTTGATCGCGAACAGTGTAACTTGATCCCAACCTCGGGCCCGGTGCGGAGCCCGACTGCATTGCCCCAACAATTCGAGCATACATTCGTTCGTCGGACAAAATACGTTCTACCGCAGCATCTACTCCGGCACTAATTTGTTGTTGAAGCGCCGTTGTTAATGCATCTATTTGTTGTCGGGTAGCTATATCCATAGCACCTTCAATTGCTGGAATATTTGGCGGTCTTTCGCCAACAACCGCCGCAACACCATCCGCAATTCTGTCCGCAAGAGCATTATACGAAGCATATGCGCCAGCAGCACCCATTACAGAACTTACAATTTGAAAAAGTGTTGACCTTCCTGTAGGGTCATTCATTAAAAACCCCCACGCATCTTTCTCAAGTCCTGTTGCGACAGCACAGAAACGATTACCCGCACTAAATGCGTTATAGAAACGTTGTCCCATAGAATGACAACCACCCGAGGCCCATAAGTTATACCCATCTTCCAATTCTCGTACCAAATTTTCCCATGGGCCTGTAACGATACAAAAAATTACAAGGCAAGTAACTCCAATATTCATTACGCGCTTTAAAAAATTACGCACTTGGGTCCGTGTTACACCACCCCTTTGTTTCCTTTTTTTACCACCATCCTGTTGACAAGGTATTTTTTCAATTACCTTTTCACTCAAAAAATCAATAATTTTATTTTGTTTTTCGGTGGGACACTTACTCATTATATTATATTTGTAAAAAATAATTTTCTAAATACAAATATAATTATCCTTTATCCAGAACACATTTCGCATATCTCATCTTCTTCTTCCACTTGTTCCTTTTTCTCTGGTTCAATTGTAAATTGTTGGGCTTGATGCTTTGCTTTTCTTCGCAAATAATAAATTCCCGTCTTAAGTCCCTTCTTCCACGAATAAAAATGCATAGAAGTTAACGTGTTATATGTTGGATCCTCGACCCACAAATTTAAACTTTGACTCTGGCAAATAAACGCACCTCTGTCCGCGGACATATCAATTACATGCTTCATTGGAATTTCCCAAACAATCTTATACTTGTTTCGAATATGTTCTGGTAAGACTGTTAGCTGTTGAACACTACCTTTGTTGGCAATAATATTATTCTTAATTTGTTCATTCCAATGTCCCATCTGGATAAGTTCCTTCATTAAATACTTGTTGACAACAACAAACTCCCCAGCTAGTGTGCGACGACTGTATAAATTGCTAGTGAACGGTTCAAAGCATTCATTGAAACCAAGGATTTGTGATGTGCTTGCGGTTGGCATTGGAGCAACTAACAGCGAATTGCGTAGCCCATGTGCCACAATTGACTCCTTAAGAAGTGACCATACGTATCGGTTGCTCGGTGTTACACCCCACATATCAAATTGAAGAATGCCCTTGGAGGCAGGTGATCCATAAAAGGTCTCGTATGCCCCAATGTATTGATATTCATCAGTATCGTCACAATTGTAGTAATTCTTCATATCAATTGCGAGCTCATTACTCTTCTCTAATGCGGCATGATAAATCGTTTCGAATATCAGTTTATTCACCTCCTTTGCCGCGTCGCTGTGAAAAGGAAGGTCCATGAGAACAAATGTATCAGCAAGTCCCTGTACACCAATTCCAATTGGACGATGACGCATATTGCTGCGCTTTGTCTTTTCTGTTGGATAGAAATTCACATCAATCACAGAATTCAAGTTATTGGTTAACACTTTGACAACTTCATGTAACTTTTCATAATCAAATTCCTTGGTTACCTCATTCACAAAAGTGGGTAGTCCAATGGAACCTAAATTACAGACCGCTGTTTCCTTATCGTCACTGTACTCTCCAATTTCACAACATAAATTTGAGCTTTTGATAGTGCCGAGATTTTTCTGGTTTGATTTCAAATTAAAAGCATCTTTATAAAGTAAATAAGGAGTTCCAGTCTCCATTTGTGCGTCCAGAACTTTAAACCACAGGTCGCGTGCGTTAACAACCTTTCGCGCCTTATTTGCCTTCTCGTAACTTAAATATAATTTTACAAAGTCTTCACCGTAAACATCCGCTAGACCAGGACACTCGTGAGGACAGAATAACGACCACTTGGCATTTTCCTTGACACGCTCCATGAAAAGATCCGACACCCAAAGAGCATAAAATAGGTCGCGACCTTTTAGCTCCTCGTCGCCATGGTTCTTCTTCATTTCCAGGAAATCTTCGATGTCCGGATGCCATGGCTCTAAATAAATTGCGAAAGAACCGTTGCGCTTTCCAGATTGGTTCACATACCTGGCCGTGTTATTAAATACGCGCAACATGGGAACAATCCCATCAGTTTTTCCATTTGTGCCATTAATATGTGCGTTTTTACCGCGAATATTGTGAATATGAAGGCCAATTCCACCGGAATACTTTGAGATTAATGCACAATCTTTCAATGTGTTGTAAATTCCATCAATACTGTCATCTTCCATTGCGATTAAATAACATGAACTCAATTGCGGACGAGGGGTTCCGGCATTGAAGAGGGTTGGAGTTGCGTGGGTAAAATATTTTTGGGACATGAGGTCATACGTTTCCCTTATAGCAGCCATGTTGGATCCATGTATTCCAACCGCGACACGTAACCACATATGCTGTATTCTCTCGACGATTTGGTCTCCAATTCGAAATAGATAGGCTCTCTCCAATGTTTTAAAACCAAAATAGTCAATCAAGTAGTCACGTTCATGAACAATCATCGCATCTAGGGTTGTAGCATTAGTTTTAACAAAATCCCATAAGGTTTGAGATACCAAGGGCCGGTGGACCCCATGAACATCCTTGAACTCATAAAGTTGTCCCATGACATGTGAGAAGGAGTGATTTGTATTCTTTTGATGGTTCGAAATAACAATACGAGAAGCAAGGGTTCCATAATCATAATGTTGTGTAGATAAAGACGCGCACTGTTCTGCTGCTAGTTCGTCGATTTTCTTTGTTTCAATTGTATCATAGAGTTGATCGATCACCTTCATTGCTAAAGCAGAAAAATTAATTTGAATTCCTGCTTCATGCCCAAGAGTTTTAACACGTTTCAAAATTTTATCAAATGACACTTCTTCTAGTTCACCATTACGCTTTTTGACACGCATTTCAACGCTGGTCTCCATAATTATATTAGTTATAGATATTGTTTTTATACCCTTTTTTACCACACTACCTTTTTCAAAAGGTAGTGCCAAAAAGTAACCTTTCTAAAGGGCGATGTCAAAATATACTTTTGGAAAAGTATAGCAAAATATACTTTGGGTTTTTGGCACCACCTTTTTCCAAAAGGTGGTAAAAGTATATTTTCAAAAGTATATATATGAACGATATAATCATGTTATTAGCGATTTTAGTAATTATAATAGCAGTGCCATTGTTTTTTCATTCCTTCAAAATGATTGAAAACTATTCCAATTATAATTTAGGAGGTGCCAAGGGCTCATACCCAGATGCGGAAAATAACGTTCTTGTTCAAGACGTATTCCCTATCACAGGAATTAATAGTGTATCAGACAAACAGGCAAGTGATGTTTGGTGGCAATACCCAGTCTTCAAAGTAGGATCATATGCCCAAATCACAAATAACATTCGGTATCCAAGAAATGTAGATACGGGTCGTTGTATGCCTGAAGATTTTTGTGATGCGTTATATAAGCCGCGCCAAAACCAAACAAATTATATTACACCGTTGCCACCAGTAAACCCTGATTGCGGAACCCGTGTCGGGTACTTTACAACGGATCAAAATTTGTTACCATTTCGAACAGACGTCCCAAATATATTGTATTGAAATATTTTTTTGCTCCACTTTTCTAAAAGTGGATTTTACTCAAATTTAACAAACAACTACCTTCTGTATCTTTTGGCACTTCTTTCACAATCCGCTTCTTAGGTGCTCTATGTTCATATCCAGTTACTCGCTCTTGCTCAATAGTTGCCCAAACCTTTTGTAGCTGTCCTATATTATCTTCAAACCACTTTTTATTCCTTACAATCAGTACACAACTCATAATTTCCAACTTCCAATAATAATTCTTTATCCACGTCATATTCGTCTGATCCATTGTGGTTTCCTCCCATTCGGTAATTTGTTCAGGATCTACAATATTAAGTGGTTTGTATACATAATGCGGTTTACCACCAGCTCCATTAAAATACATAATGACTCCTTTCATTTTATCTGTAATATCGTTGTAAAAATCTTGTTCAGAACCATATTCTACAAACTTTGTTTCTAAAAAATCACATTCGTCCAAATTACAAACCTCCATTTGTAATTGGGTTTGAATCCAATATTCTTTTTTTGGGATTCCCGTTATATCTCTACTCACTACATTTTTTATTTCTAACATTCGACCACATAGTTCATTTGTAGGATCAACATTGATTCCATCCGGCGATGCGCCCAAGAATTTGTATATATCATGTTGAATACATCCAAAATCCGCAATTTTTGTTTTAAACTTATCTTCATATATCATAACTGATAATGGTTCGTACTTCTGCCCCCATTGAAATGGGGAATTCACATTTACCATTGTTGGTTTCTCTTCTATTTTAATCGGCTGGCATTTTTCATATATGAGTTGATTTATCGTTGACTGGCTTTCAAATGCTTTGTATGCGTTACTTGCTGTTATTAAATTATGTCGAAACTCATACCATTCGGGAGTCCTTTGTTGTGGCTGTGGTTTTGATCGTAAATATTCGATTATTGTCGCAATTTCATTGTAGTCCACATTTTCTGCAGCATCTGGATCGCGCTCAATGTTGTGAATACTGAGAAAAATATTAAATGCGTCCTCCAATAATTCATCCAAGTCATCTTCAACATATTCACCTTCCCAAATATGTTGCTCAAATTGAATTTTAAATACTTCTTTTACATCTTCTAATAATGTTTCATGAAAATCCGGTTTGGAAACAGCTGTTGGATTTTCATTTAAATAATCTTCCATTAGATATAATGCGGAATCAATTAAATCTAATGCGGTCTCTTCGTCAAAAATAGATGGTTCATCTTCAAATATTAGTGTATCTGTTACATCAATTAATTCATTTGTAAAATTTTCCATTATGAATTATATGAATACTTTCTTATATCATTGTTATAAAATATCTAGAACTCCGGTAGATCTATTCTTGTTCTTGATTGATGAACCGTGGGAATTTTTCAAGGATTTCAATGTTGATACGCGTTTATCCATATTCTTCAATGAAAAGTGTTTGTTTGGTCGCGTGTAAGTAAGAGCGGGTATATCCTTAATTGCCCCAGTATCTTTATCGTATACAACATCCTTGACTCGTTGAAGTTTTTTTCTGTCGAGGCTGTCTTTGAAGAATTGTGTCAATAGTTGTGCCTCTTCCTCATCCAATTCATTCTCATTTTTATACACTTCCACAAATTCATTGAGCTTTTTGGTTTTGATAGTCTTGTTTAATTTACACCATGGTTCATTTTTATTGTTTAGTTTGTCATCCTCTAAGAATTTATCTAAATTAATAAGGTCATTTGATGACTTGGTTTCTTTAATAGGAGCACCATTCATCAACATGGTCTTATACTTGATATTTTTGAGTTCAATACATTCATCTGCCTTGTTATCAACATCTTTATTATCAATCTCATGTTTATCGTCCATTGTATAATATAGTGAATTAAGTTTAACTTGTTTTCTATTAATATGTTGTTATCATATGGACAATAAAAAAATATGTATCAGTGGAACAAACAATAGGTATATGATGAAAAAGGTAACAAAGGAGCCCATTATAGAAAAAAAACGTGTGGGAAATGTTGAATTAAATTTTTTAAATCAAATAGATTTAATATCTGGACAAATGAATCCAGTAGTTGAACAACAGATCAATCGAAAAATATCAGGATACAAACAACAAGACATTAAAAAGGGAGTATACGAGGACAGTAAGTTTATAAATATTGATTCGATTGTAAACCAAATGAGAGAAACCGAACTAAAATGCTACTATTGTAAAGTGGAAATGATGATAATGTATGAAACGGTGAGAGAGGCAAAACAATGGACTGTCGACCGAGTTGACAATGATATTGGACATAATATGAGTAACTATCATTTAGCTTGTTTGTCATGTAATTTGAAACGACGACGAACAGATGATGATAAATTTTTATTTACAAAACAATTGGGTATAGTTAAGAAATTGTAAGTTCGTTGTTAGTAAATTTTATAAATTGTATTATTATTAGTATGGAATGGAAATGGACAAAAGGTGAACCATATGAAAGGTCTAGACGAATTTTTAAGAATGAAACAACAGAAATTGATGAAAAATTCAGCAAGGAAGTTGAAACTTCTGCGTATTCATCGGCACTGAATTATGACGAGAACACATGGGATATGTTAAACCAGGAACTATCCAACAAGAGAGAAGACCTCGATTTTAAAATTGCCGAACGGGGACCTGTTCAACAAATAGGCAATAACCCATTTCTTGGACAAAATAACTACGTGAATGATATTGTTGTAAGTAATAATTTTCTAAAACCAGTAAATACATCCCATGACCGTGCAAAGGAGGATAGCTCATCAAAGCAGACTTCGAACACACATGGTATGTAACAAACGGTTCACAAAATAGGCTAAAAACAGGTTCGCAGAACCCATAATCGCATTTGTCAAGTAAATGCGATTCACCTTATTGAAATTCATAATAATATATAAAATTGTCGATATAAAAACAATAGCGAACGAAAATCCACAAAACACAGATACAATATAGAAATAGACACACGAATCGTTAGTTAACGGTCCAAAATAGTTGTTCATGAAATCACCCATTATAATATAAGAATAGATAATATAATTATATTATAAAGTTTAAATTACTTAAATGTTTCTTTAGGTGTTTATTCAATGGCATCATCATCATATACCACACAGAACTCCTTATTGTTGAACAATTTGATGGATTTTTACAAGGATGAACCGACATTGACCAAGATGTTGAAGATTATCACAGGCGAATCAAAAATATCGTTACGAATTGTTGATTGGTTTGCGACAAATTACGCAAAAAAGTATTACACGCTTTACACAATTGACGACGCGAAACGGTTCAAAGTATATTACGACTACAAATTGAAGCTGAAAGCATACAGCAAACGTCGTTTTGACCCGTTCTGTAGATGGGAACGCATCAGCATTCCGTATAAGAACGGAACATTTATTGAGACCACAATTGGCCAATTAAATTTTTTCAAATGGGCGATTGAAAATAAAGTTGTTGACTATATCGAAGAAAATTATGAAACGATTGAAAAGGACATGAATAACCGTAACAGCACTTCAAAGAGAAAGGAAAATGCGAATGAAAATGCTAAGACGCGAAAAAAGCGCGAAGAGTTATCAATTTCCGCTACAAAGAGCATCAAGAAAGAAGAGGTGGAAATTGTTGTCCAGTTCAATTGATGAATTTTGGTTTTATTTATGAAAGTAAATATTGGTTTTGTTTATAAAAATAAAAACAAACATAAAATATAATATAAAGACAAATTTATATTGTATAACATAATGGATGCGTCATTGAATATTGTTGAGCTAATAGAGAATAATCCAATAACAAAGTTATCAAGCTCATATAATGGTAAGCTTTTAACTAAGATACAAGATAATTTCACAGACTTTGAACAACAATTGTTTGTTTCGAGCTTTTATTGTTACTTGAATTGTGACCAGAAAAATGATTTTGTTATTGATTTGGATAATGTGTGGAAATGGTTGGATTTTAATCAAAAATATGCCGCAAAACGAATATTAGAACAAAATTTTATTATTGATAAGGATTATAAAGTTTTGCTCCCCTTTGCAGGGGAGCAAACATTTGCTCCTGAAGCTTCAGGAGCAAAAAAGGGTCGGGGTGGTCATAACAAGGAAACTATTATGTTGACCGTTAAAACATTCAAATCATTGTGTTTGAAGGCAGGAACAAAAAAGGCAGATGAAATTCATGATTATTACTTAAAAATGGAGGAAATCATTCATCAAGTGGTTCAAGAAGAAAGCGACGAACTCAAGTTACAATTAGACCAAGCTAAACAACAGATTGAAACAAATCTGACAAAAAATGAAAAGGAGAAACAAAAACTTGTAGAAGAGACGCTCATATTACAATTCCCAGTGAATACCCAATGTATTTATTATGGCCACATTGATAACCGGTCTCTTGGACAGGCACCGCGATTACACAATGAACAACTAATCAAATTTGGCCAGAGTAACAATTTGGCGGAGAGAGTCGCCGTTCACAAGAAAACATTTACCAATTTTCGATTAGTAGCCGCATTCAAAGTGAAAAACAAGATTGAAATTGAGAATTGTATTAAGAGACATCCAGTGTTACAAAAGAGAATTCGCTCTCTCATGATAAACGATATCAACCATCGCGAACTTTTGGCACTCGACAACAATGAGTTTACTCTTGACAGGATAGATGAACATATCAAGGAAATAATCAAGGAAAATGAATACAATCTTGAAAATTACAAGTTGCTACTAGATAAGAATTGTAAATTGGAAGATGAAATTAGGCGCTTGGAAAACGAAGTAACCAACAAGGATATTATGCTAGAAAAGGCAAACAAGGATTTATCAGTGTATAAAGGTGATATTTGTAGCGATGTCAAAAAAAAAATCGCATCCAATTACGCAATTTGTAAATATGGATATTTCCTGTATGCGTTTGAATGCCAACCAATGAGATATAAATGCTCAATTGTTCGACAAAAGGATTATGAGATGTTAATAAAAAATCTAACTAATTTGGATCCAACTGGTTCAATGAAACACACAGTAAAAGTAACTTATCCAATGACGGAAAAGATTATGGTATTCTTGTTGAAACAGTCGCTGACCGGCATAGGTAATACTACTTATGAGGGGTCAATTGCCGACATCAAAAAAATATTAGATATTGCGTGTGAATTTGAGAAGTTACTTGAAAACAAGGGCTCATCTCTTGAAGAACTAATGACAATATTACAAAACGCACCTACTACTAGTACTACTCCGGTTACAGATCCAGAAACACCGGTAGTAAGAAAGGCCAAGCGATCTATTGACCAAATCAATATGGATACAGGTGAGGTGATTGCTACGTATGAAAGTATTGAAGCCGCAGGGCGAGCAACAGGATTAACCACAGGAACCGCTATTGGTATTGCTTTGCGTGAGAAACGACAATGTAAAGGTTTTTTGTGGCGATATTCGGGGGTGTCAAAAGAAGATCAGTATTCAGAGCAACCCGTTGTCAAAATAAATTGTAAAACGGGTGCTCATTCGCAATTCAAAACAATTGCGGATGCTGCTAGAGATTGTGGTGTATCGGCACCCGCACTACGACAACGTATTTTGACAAATGTTCATATAAACGACCATCATTGGATATTTGACAAAAATTCAACGCATTATAACTAGATATTGAAAAAATATTTAGTTATGAATAAGTATTAGATATATATCTTTAATGGACTGAGTTATTACTAAATCTAACGTCTTCTTACACCATTTCTCATTCAAAATGCCCCCATTTGGGGATATTATGAGTCATGAATATTATGCTGATTGCGTATTTTCAATACGCAATGGTGTAAAAGTTGATATGGAAAACTGTGTATAACCCCATAGTTGCTTGTCAGCAACATGCCAACCATCATCGGTAAAATCATAATAAGGGTCCACTTTCATTTTTTCTCTCAAATCTTTCGGCATGTCAGGTGGATACTCAATACCACAATGGTGAAATATGCTATACTCCAATTCACAATTGGGGTATTTATCGCACAGATATTCAATCATGTTTGCGCCAAACACGCAATCTATGTCAACAAGTGGTTCTTCATTACATTTAATTAATATATCTACTGTCCGGTAGTATCGTTCAATTGTAAAAAATCTACCCTCACAATTGGTATATATTGTGCGCTCGCTGACATTCTGTTCATACTTCGGGGTCACCAAATACTCCTTCATAACCTAACCTTACAATTTTTCTTCAAGTTTTTACACACATTAAACATTTAATTCTTCAAGGGGTTTAATTTTAATTAAAAACATTCATTTTTTGTAAAAGTATATAGAAGTGTTTTGCTCATTTAATAAATGGGTAATTCTCAATCATCAACTACAAATAAAATAAATTTCGAGGATATTCAATATATTTTAAATAAGGGTGATAGCGAGTATATATTAATCAATACTCTAAGTGAAGCCGAGCAAGGTTGTTTAATACCCAAAACAGTGCCCGCAGAAAATGAAACAGAACTATTGAACAAGTTACTCAAAAATGGAAACAAGGACACCAAGATCGTTGTATATGGACGAAATTGTAATGATAATAAATTATATACAAAATATAATCAACTAACAACACTTGGATTTTACAATGTATATGTTTATACAGGTGGTTTATTTGAATGGCTGATGCTTCAAGATATATACGGTATAAAGGAATTTCCAACCACGAAAAAGGAACTAGATATTATTAAATATAAACCAAACAAAGTTCTAAATATACACTTGTTGAAATATTAGTTCATTTACGTGTATAACGTTTTTTATGTTTACGTCTTTTATTTGTTCTAGTTCGTTTCTTAGTTTGTTTTTTACTCATTTTTCTACCACCTGATGGATTTACAACATCGCCTATTTCATTATATATACGCATTGCCTCACTTTCATCAATTCCTATATTGGCCATATGATGCTTGAAAAAATCTTCTTTGCGTGTCCACAGATCTTCAACTTGTTCAGGTGTAATTGGTTTTTGTTTCTCCTTTGCCAATTTTTTCATAGCAGCTACAAATGTATCTTTATCGATAATAGTTAAATTTCTCAGTTCTGTTGCCGATATATCACCTGGTGGTCTAGATACCCCTTGTGGTGGCATCCATACCGCACCCTCAGGCAAATAATCAATTAACCAATTGAATTTGTTCACTTCATCGCTTCCTAAATATATTCGAATATTTTTCTGTTTTCCTGCATCAAATCTTGTCAACATGTAATTTACAAGTTTTGTTACAGATGAACTTGAGTCTCCTGATATTTCATCATTCATACATAACACTTCAATTACAAGGCCTTGAGTTTTTTGTATGTCAAGTTGTGTTTCGATTGCTAATTCGCTTTTTATTTTCTCTAATAGTCCATTGTATAAAAGCATTCGTTTTTCTTCACATTCTAATGGGTTCTTTTTGTCTCCGGTAGTGCTACTCAAAATAATGTAAATTATCGGGACATCATTGCTTATTGCGTCAAATATCATTTGTTTGATTAGTTTCTTGTGACCGGGTGTAGGCGGATTCATTCGACCAATAGTAAAAATAACATCTTCTTGTGGTTGTTCCATTATAATATGAATACAAAATAAAAATGAAATCGAAATGGAACTTAAACAGATAACTACAATTATAAAACAATGGATTTGAAACAACGCAAGCTAAACAAGGCCGAGTGGGAATCTATTGAGGTTCCTGTATCACAGCAAGAGATCGAGGTGCTGAAACTTATTATTGATGGATACAAAAATGTAAACGTAAAAAATAATAATAACAATTCTATCTTTACGTTTTTAAAAATAGAATATACGACAAAAATGGAGGATTATTTGTATACAAAATACTTTCAGGCTCAGGTTGATAAGATTGAACAAGTTGTCAAGACTTTGTATAATGATTACAAGCCAATCCAGGTTGACAGTAATGTCCAAATCAAAAGTGCCGATAAAATTCGTTTGGAACGTAACGATGACGCGGTATTGAAGAAACAAGATATTTATGAAAACGTTTTGTTACAGCATTCAGATAAAATGGTTCGCAGTAAAAAGGACCAAAATGATAGGTTATTTACATTCCACTATTTCACATTGTATAAATTGCGACGTAATTCTGTGAAAGGGATCAATCGTCACGTTAGCGGACTGCTTGACAGTTTGCTTGAGAAATTCAGTGATTGTGTCGATATGTCAGTTGTCATTGAGAATGCGGTTGAGTTTATTGAGAAAAATAGCAGTTTGTTAAAGTATTCTGATATGGTTTTATACGAACACCAAAAAGAGATTTTCACAGCATGCAAGAATAGAAACCCCAAGTTGATATTGTATATGGCCCCAACAGGGACAGGTAAAACATTGACGCCGATTGGTTTGGCAGAATCACACAGGATTATATTTGTGTGTGCTGCGAGACATGTTGGGATTGCGTTGGCTCGTGCGGCAATTTCAGTAAATAAGAAGGTTGCGTTTGCGTTTGGTTGCGCAAGTGCGACAGATATTCGTCTCCATTTCTCCGCCGCAAAGGAATTCACTAAACACAGGAAATCGGGCGGAGTTGGTAAGGTAGATAACAGTGTCGGTGATGACGTCGAGATCATGATTTGTGACATCAAATCGTATTTGCCGGCAATGTATTATATGAAATCATTCAATAGCGATGAAAAGTTAATTGTGTATTGGGATGAACCAACGATTACTATGGACTACAAGGAACACGAGTTTCATGAAATTATCAAGAAGAACTGGAGCGAGAATTTGATTCCAAATATGGTATTGTCATCAGCTACACTACCTAAATACAATGAGCTTGACCAAACGATCCCGGATTTTAAGGACAAGTTTCGGGGTGCCGAAGTATACAATATTGTGAGCCACGATTGTAAAAAGTCAATTCCAATTGTCAACAAGAGTGGATATGTTGTGTTACCGCATTATTTGAGCAGTTCGTATGATGAGATTATGAAGATTGCGACACACTGTGAGAATTACCTAACATTATTGCGATATTTTGATTTGAATGAGGTTGTAAAATTTATTGCTCACGTCAAACCGATGGTAAGCAGCAAAATGGCATTCGAGCGTCATTTTGAGACACTAGATGATATAAATATGAAAAATATAAAGGTGTATTATATCAAGCTACTTCAAAACTTGACGGGGGTGGATTGGACAACGATATACAATACGTTCATGAAAAATCGCGCTCCGGTCATTTTGGCAAATAATTCGATTGATACAAAGGGTAATAAAACTACCGTTGCTCAGGCTGAAGGAACCGCTGGAGTATATGTTACGACCAAAGATTCCCACACGTTGACTGATGGGCCTACGATTTTCATTACGGATGAAATTGAAAAGATAGCTAAGTTTTGTATTCAACAAGCTAATATTCCATCAATTGTTATGGATGATTTGATGAAGAAGATTGAACACAATAATATTCTTAATGATAAGCTGAATAATTTAGAGAATGAGTTGGAATATATAAAGGAACAGGCAGAATCAACGATGAAAAATAGCGTATCTGCTGTAAATTCTGGGGTAAAGGTTCAAGGACGCAGCAAGTCAACAAAGGACTTTAAAAAGATAAATAGGGATACTGAGGAGAATTCGGGAGCAAGCAAGGGCGAAATTTCAAAAATTACGAATGAAATGAATTCTATAAGGTCAATGATTAAACAGGCCACATTGAATGATACCTTTGTGCCAAATAAGCATCATCATATTGAGAAGTGGGCGCAGGGGTTTGATACGATGAATGCGTTTACAAGCAATATCAGTGATGAGATTGTAAATGAAATTATGTTGCTCAATGGAATTGAGGATTCTTGGAAAGTCTTGCTGATGATGGGGATCGGTGTGTTTATTAATCATGATAATATAAAGTATACCGAAATCATGAAACAGATGGCAGATGAGCAAAAATTGTATATGATTATTGCGTCGAGTGATTACATTTATGGAACCAATTATCAGTTTTGTCACGGATATTTGAGCAAGGACCTCAATTTGACACAGGAAAAATTGATACAGGCAATGGGACGTGTTGGACGAAATAATATTCAGCAGTCCTATACACTCAGATTTCGCGATGATCAGCAGATTTTGAAGTTGTTTACAGCAGATACGGAAAAGCCTGAAATTATTAATATGAATAGATTGTTTTCATCAACTTTTTAGAAAATCCACCTTTGGAAAAGGTGGAGTCAAAGTTTTGTTCTCTTTTTTAAAAGAGAAGTGGAACAAAAAAATAGTCCTCATCAAAAATTGCCTAATTGTAAAAAAAGTGAAATGCTTTTTTCTCTCACTGTTCATAATACCAAACTAAAACAACAAGCAATCAAACATGGAGTACGTTAAGGAGATCAGGCAGGGAGTTGATGCGGGGTATACTAGTTCCAACTTGTACCCTTCAAATGGGGAAGGGCGTGTTGGTAAACACGGGATTGATAAGGGCTACACGCTTGAGCAAGTTATCTTGCTAGCGCGAAGCATGGAAGAGAAGCCCAACATCATAATCAAGGCTGGAGAAAATGCCAAGTGGTATTTGAAGCGTTTCTCAAAGGAGAACCTTCCTAGTGAGATAGAGAAGCAGCAACAATGGAGGGCCGAGAGGGTGGCAAGGTGCACGATGTATATTATTGAGAATAATTAAACAAATAAAAATAAAAAAATGGTACATAATATATTTTTTATTGTAGTAGAATCACTTTGTATTTTTATCTCTTAATTGGATTGATGTAAAATATAATTTGATCATATTTACCTTCGTACTTCTCTTGAATAGTAATTGAGCTTGGTTCCATGGGGGGAGCAACCTCGGGGTGAGGTCCGTTAATATTATTGTATTGTCCTGCTTCAATTACTAGAACATCGTTGAAGAGGGACTTGTCGGGTGTAGGATCAATAAACGGATCAAATCTTTCAAATGCTTCCTTTTTGATTGTGTTAATTAGATCTGCCATTGTAGTATCCATACGAAAATCAAACTTACGCATATGGTGAGTATACGCAATTTTCACCCACACACAAACACTAGTAGAATTAGGCATTTTTAATTATATTCAATGATCTGGGTTAGTTTTATTTCATTTTTTTATTGTATATCACTATTGTCGACCTTTCAAAATATATAAATTATAATATTAATTTAAGGCCTCGTGAATATAATTATATATTAGATATGACATATTATGGTCAACATGGTGAAGATCATTTCATTGATTATCTTTTTGAGGGAAAAACAAGTGGATTATGTGTTGAGGTTGGCGCATATGATGGAATATCACTCAGCAATACATATCATTTCGAACAAAAAGGTTGGATATCGCTCTGTATTGAACCAATACCGTCGGCGTATGATAAATGTAGAACGGTTCGCAAGCTCACCTACCAGTGTTGTGTGGGGAAGGAGGATAAAGATGATGTAGAATTTAACATTTTTCACTTGAATGACAATCTATGTGCGATTTCATCTTTGGAACCAGATGAACGACTTATTGAATCACATAAGCATCTTCTTACAGATCAAACAAAATGTATCACTAAAATAAGAACATTGAATACCCTATTTGAGGAATTAAAATTTCCAACTGAAATTGATTTCATTTCAATCGACACTGAAAATACAGAACTTGATGTTTTGAAAGGTCTCGATTTAAATAAATACAATGTTAAATTGTTACTCATTGAAAATAATTTTGATGAACCATTCTGTGCCGATTATTTGAAACAATATGGATATACTAGAATAAAACGTATTGCTGTTAATGATTTCTTCGTAAAACATAGTCCATATTATTTTTAATAAGCAACTTCATATCAATTCAAATGTTCTAATGGTCGTTTTTTATTCCTGATAATTTTAATTAATGATGTAAGACCCTCATCGAAATCTGTTTTTATAACCCAACCCAGTTTTTTTACCTTGTCGTTGCTGATATAGTATCTCTTGTCATTGAATGGTCTGTCTTCAATATAAGTAATCCAATCATTATAATCTCGGGTATTATGTACTTTTTCAATTAAAATCTTTGCGATATCAAGGACGGTATATTCATCGTGTTCATCACTCCCAATATTATAAATTTCACCAAGCTCACCTTTTTCTAAAATAAGATTTAGCGCACTACATACATCGTCTACGTGTAAAAAGGCCCTAACATTTGATCCATCGCCCTGAATTGTAACTTGTTGGCTTTTAAATAACAACTCTATAAAGAGGGGTATTAATTTCTCAGGATATTGATTGGGGCCATAAACATTGTTTCCTCTTGTTATTATAATAGGCATCTTGAAAGAATGATAATAAGATTTGGCAATCAATTCGGCAGCCGCCTTTGACGCAGCATAAGGATTTGTTGGACATAGTGTAGACTCCTCGATTTTCTTTGCTTCATTTTCATCCAACATTGATTCACCGTATACCTCATCTGTTGAAATGTGTATAAATCGCTCAATTTTGCCATACCGTCTTGCGCATTCAAGAAGTGTGTGAGTTCCAACTACATTATCAGTTGTATATTGAAGTGAATCCTCAAATGAATTTTGAACATGTGATTGGGCAGCAAAATGAACAATAACATCTATTTTATAACACCTTAATATATGTAATACCAAATCAAACGAACACAGGTTTCCCTTAATTAGAGTATATCGTGGTGAATTGCGTACATGTTCGGCCACATTTTTCTCATTCGCACAATAATACATCGCATCGATATTGAATATATTGTTGTCTGTTGTTTCAAAGATGGTGTTAATAAAATTTGACCCAATAAAACCACAACCTCCAGTAATAAGTAGATTTTTCATTTAATCATTAATAATATTTATATATTAGTGATTAAACTAATTTCACGGGGTTCGCTTTTTTAAAAAGCGAGCAAAAATTTGCCCCCGTAAACCCCCTTTTTGCTCCACTTTTTCCAAAAGTGGATTTTATAAAAGAGATGTGGACATCTTTACTAAAACATCTCGAACCGCATCTTTAATATGTTTGACCGATTTGTTCGTATACAATTCTAGTAACTGAGTATCTAAGCAATTATTAGAGCGCTTTGATGCCAAAATTGTGTTTTGTTCTTCAATTGTAAAATTAGACCACGTAAATTGGGGATCTACAATCTCCTTATACATTTCTAAAATTTCATTGTGACTGATGACACCGGGATTAGTCAAATTCAGGGTTCCAGTTTTATTTTGTAGTGCTATATCCAACATGATAGGCAATAGGTCATTCAAAACAGTCATTGAGTTGGGGATCGAGCACACTCGTTCATATTTAGTGATTTTAGTGATAAAATTGCGTTCATTGAATTCATCAGTAATTGGCATTCGAATGCGAACATTCAATGTAGTTGTATTGTTCAAATTGTGCATCAATCGGTCTGTGAACCCTTTGACAATTGAGTAGGAAGAACCAAAAAAGTTGGGCTTATCATCCTCTTTGAAACCACTAGTTTCATTGCCAAATAAATGCTCTTCGTCATAATCAAAAACACAGCCGGTTCCTAAATATGTAAAATGGATGCCATGTTGTTTACAAATATCCGCCAACAAGACAGGAGCAAACAGATTATCCCTGACATTCTCAACCAATTTGCCAGGCTTTTCTAAATAGTCAATTGTTCCTATTTTTGTTCCTTCGTATGTTCCATGTGTCCTACCGATAAAACTCATTATATGTGTGATCCCGGCATGGGAGTTGATTTCATCGTTTATACCAGATATATCATCTGCTCGGTTAGTTGCTTTATGGACTTCAATACCGCGATCTAATAGCAGTTTGTATACTTTACCGCCGATCCAGCCATTTGCGCCAAAAATTAAAATTCTGGATGTCATATGTAATATAATTAGTATTATTCTAGTTTTAACTATTTTTTTTAAATATTATTCAAGAGTATGAATATGTAAAAATTATAATTTTTAGTAATTTTACTTAGTCAAATATTCATAATAATACGGATTATGATAGTTATAATCACTTTTACTCTTTTTTTTAATTATTATACAATTTTGGGAAAAATTAATACTTAGTATAGATTTTTTTGTCTCATGTGACATAAAACTTGTTTTTTCATCTAATAATTTTCTATCATTTACACTCAAGAAATTAAAGTTTACATAATCAACCAACAACTTAAAGTTTTCAATGATTGACTGTTGATTTTGAAAACCATAATTAGTAGTATAGTCATAAATTGTACCCCTTTTCCAATAAGAAGTTTCTATGTCTTCAATAATATAAACTCCTCCTTCTTCTAATATATTAGAAAATAAATAATCAAAGCAAAGTAATTGATGTTCTGGTACATGTGAACCATCATCATTTATAAAATAAATCGGGTGATTTAATTGTGGTTTTATTGATTGAATTTCATTTAACCTACTTTGATCTATTTTAAATATTTTACATCTTTCATCGGCATAATTAATGTTTATATCAACACCATAAATAAACGCATTTGGAAAAAAAGTTTTCCACAAATTTAACGAATTATTATTCTGAATTCCAATTTCAAGTATTCCTATGTTTTCCAACTTGCGATATTCTTGTAATTCCTTATTGTAAAATCTATGATATCCATGCACCGTTACTTTATCGGTAGCGTATTCAATACCGTATTTTTCTAGTTCATTATTCATATTTATAAAAATTAATATAAAAATATCTTTATATCTGTTTTATAAATGTTTAATAGTGAAAATATTCAAATTGTTATTCGCAAAACAAGCACAGATGGTATTGGAAATGTCTTCAAAGCATTTATAAGTGCGCTAAGCATTCATGATGATGTGGTTTTACACTGTAATCCCGAAGTTGTATATGGACAATATGATACAATAATGAATGAAAAATATATTTTTTCTGAAAATTGTAGTAAACAAATAGAAAATGTTTATACTTGTAGACTATTAGTTTTGAAAAGTGAGGAAGAATTTCAAGAAAATTTACCTAATGAATTCTGGTATACTGATGGTTGTCAAAATCATAAATTTAACCATTTATTTTCCTTTTCAAAGCTAATTGATTGGAATTATGATCCTGATAAATTATGTAAACAACTGAAAGAACGAATTCTTAATATAATTGATAAAATAATTTTTAAAGATGTTATTATAAACGAATTGAAAAATATGGAAAATTTAATGATTAATAGTGAAAATAATAATCTAGCTATTTCAGTAAGAACTTGGAAATCTCACCATGAAAAAAATATCAATAGACCATATGATTTTGATATATACAAAAATCAAATAATAACTGTTTTAGAAAATAATAACATTAAAAATATACTATTGTCAATAGATAACGAAGAATATCTACAAGATTACATTGATTTATTTGAAAATTATAAAAATAAAAACCTATTTGTTTTAAAAAAACCAAATTATTTAAATGATACTCAATTTTCGTTAATTAAGGTTTTAATTTTATCAAAATGTAATTTTTTGATTGCTAACAGAATAAGTACCTTTTCAGAGTTGATTTTTTGGTTTGGTAAATGTAAAATAAAGGTATTCCCATTATTTTGATTTATGATATATTTATATTACATTGTATACCTGCGCTCCTTCTTAGGAATTGTAAGTGCTTCCATATTATCTTCATATTCCTCAATGGAATACAAGGGGGGTAATGGTCGAGGAATTTGTGCGTAGGAACATGTGCCCACAAATGATTTTATTTCATACACCATGTTGATACCGAGATAATAATCCAAAAACTTGTATAAAAACTGAAACATCACCCTATATAATAACTTTTAAAAAAACAGGGGTAAGCCCCAATTTTTAAGGAAGGGTTTGGCGCGGGCTTTTTTCCACGAAGTTATGGAAAGCTATTTTGCTCCACTTTTTCAAAAGTGGATTTTTAGTTGTGTAATTGTAGTTTGCTGCCAATTCTTTTGAAATAAAAATTATTATACATGACATTCTTATCGAGTGTTTTGGCTAATGTCTTATCACTTATTTTGAGTTGTTTGATACACTCATATTTACATACAAATTCCGCAATTAGATTATTGTTTGCGTCATATTGACCAACCCCATCTTTGTATAATAACGGTTCCCCATATTTTTCTTCTAATTGTTGTTTCAAATTATCATCACATTTGTCATATAGAACATAATAATGACCGTTTGCGAGAGAACTATTTTTAACTGGGGTATCCAGTGCTGAATATGATACGTAACCATTTGATTGTGCTGCCGTTTTTCTATCGATATACACATTCAAAATTTCTGTTTTTGTAACATTTAACTTTGCGATATATCCTAAATTTTGAACTTTTGTCTGTTTGGTTGGCTCAATGTTTACAACTATGTTGGAATTGGCATCCCTGTCAACAAATGCCCATCTATATCCCCCATATACAGTTTTTTCATTTACTGCCTTCACTATACTTGGGCGTTTAAGTTTGAAATTGGACTCCTTCAAGCATTCGGCAACTGATTCATACACTTTGGTCAATAACATAGTTTCGGGGTTGATTTGTTGTAATCTTGGCCCCAATGTCACTAATGGTTGATTAAACCCGGTAGTTGTTTTGGTTTGCGATGAATTCAACTTTTCAAGTATTTCCTTATTTGTAAACTCCAAATTCTTGATTATTTTCATCATTTCTAGTTGTCCATTCAATAGTTGCTGGATAATATCATGTTCTACAAGCGATTGGGGGTTGTTTGATGTTTGGATTAGCTCTCTCAACGTGTCATTTTCTATACGCAATTTCTCCATCGTATCCTCGTTAACATTGTTAAATGTGTTGATATTTGTCCTGACTACATGTAATATAGTTTTATACGTGAGTGATTTCCCAATCAAAAATAGTTCTTCCTCATTTTCATGTCCAGGTAAATCCCTAACATTGTTTAATTTTATTTGTTCATGATTATGTAAAAATGTCTCAAAATCTTTGCTCCGTTTTACAGCAAAACAATCGAGTAACAAAATGTCTCCGTGTTTTGTTCTACATTCGTCGTATCTTGCTTTCACGCCTATTCTGCTTTCGCCTATTTTAACTATATAAGTTCCATCGTCAAAAGATTTAACCTTGATAATATATACAAGAGAACCTGCTGTTCTAAATTCTCTCAGCAATATCTGTTCTCTTTCTCTTTGGACCTTAATGCTCATTTCCTTTTTGTTTGTTTCCTCAATTTTTTCAATTTCATTCTTGGCTTGTTCTAATTGTATTTCCAATTCGTATTTTCCTTTCAAACGAATTTCTTTAATTATATCACAAACCCAATTTTGGAATTTTTCTGCTATAGGTTTTCTTGACTTGAATAACACTTTATACAAACCTTTTTCAGTTAGAAATGTTACTTCTTGCGTTCCTCCAAGGGTGTCGGTAGTAACGACACCCTTTTCTGAACTATCAAACATTTGTATAGCAGATCTTATATTACTAATTTCCAAAATAACCCCTATGTCACTTGCACGAAATAGGGGATTGTCATATGTTCCCTTTATAACGATTTCGGTATGTAATTCATTTGAATTGAACGCTTTCACTATATCCATGGTTGTTATACTATATAATACACCCTTTATTTAAGTTATTTTATACGAATATTATATAAAATGGTACTTTTTGCTCACTCTTGAGAGAGAGCAAGATTTCATTACCGCAACGCTCTGTGTATTTTGGCTCATTATTTCACAAATTCATTATTGAACTCAAGTTTAACACTATATTTTTTAGTATGGTGTTAAATTATTTTAATAAATATATAAATATAAGACCATATATGGTCTTCAATTGGAATATGCTAGCCCTCCCATCCCGCTCATGATGCGGAGAACGTTGTAGTTCGTCGCGTAGACACGGACCTTGGCAGTCTTGGTTCCCTCAACCGTAGCATTCGAGAGCACAAGCTGGAGCGTCGCGTTGTCGATACGGGAGAAGTTGCAAGTTCCCGAGGGTTGGTGCTCTTCCGGCCTCAGCGCAAAGCTGTACACGTTGATACCCTCGTCCGGGTTGCGCGTGTGGGACTGGTAAGGCTGAACCCACGAGAAGTAGGATCCTTCGCGCTCCGAGAAGCGGTCCTGGCCGTTGAGCTGGAGCTTGGCAGTGACGACGGGGTTCTGTCCCCAGCAGTGCATGTCGAGGGAGGTCTCGGAGAGAACGAACGTTCCGGCATCGGACACGCCAGAGTTGGTGAGGTGATCGTTAGCATCCGGAAGGATGGCATCCGGCTGAGGAACCGCCAGGCCGCCGAGGTTGGCCTCATTGTAAGGGTTGGTAGGTCCGTGCCAGTATCCAGTGAAACCGGTCTCAGCGAAGCTTCCCGGCTGGTAATCGAGGGCACCGGCATCCGTGAAGAGGCCGTTGGCATCAATGTAAGCACGGCTGTCCGCCGCAATTCCGGCAGGGCCGCCGAACGCGTGGATGGCATTCGGGAGAGCGTCAATCGCATCAGTGTAGTTGAAGGGCTGGGCTCCAAGAACCTTGAAGAGAAGGGAGTCGCACGTGAGGGACGAGCAATAATCGACGTTCTGATCGGGCTGGACAACCCAAACAAGCTCCTTCACGGGGTGGTTGAAGTTGAGCTTGATCTTGTTGGAGGAGGAACCGACGGACTCGTCACCAGTGAACTGGAGCTGGGTGATGAGGTACTCGTGGGGGTTCTGGGCCATGCGGCGGCGCTCATCCGTGTCGAGGAAGACATAGTCGACGTAGAGGGACGCGGCAACGAGGGACTGATTGTAGGCAATCGTGGCCGGGACGGGCTTTCCAACCGAATATTGCTTAGCAGATCCCATGTACGGGTTCTCATTGCAGTTGAGCGTGGTGACGGCCCAGAGGCACTCATCAATCGGGCGGATATCAAGGTTGATCTTGACCTCGTGGTACTGGAGCGCAATCAGGGGAAGGGCAAGTCCGGGGTTGGTGCAGAACCAGAACTGGAGGGGCACATAGAGCGTCGTCTCCGGGAGAGCATTGCGGGGAGCGCAAACCTGGCGGGGGGCCAGGGAGTCGCAAGGTCCATCGACCTCAGAGAAGGACGGATCCGTGATGAACGTGAGCTGCGTGGTGTTCCCAATCATCTTGAAGTATCCACGTTGTTGCTCGCTGGTCATCGTGAGCTGGTTCCAGATGTGCATCCAGTCACCATACTGGCGATCGATGCGCTGGCCTCCAATCTCAACCTCAACCTGGGCAACGAGCTGCTCTCCGGGGAAATCCAGCCAACGGGCATAAACGCCGGTGTTCTCAGTGGCGCTGTAGTTGCCGAGGCCCATAAGCTGGTTAATCTCGGGGAGAGTAACCTGAAGGTATGTGCGGTAAGCAAGATCTCCGTTCCTGCTAATCACGCACTGGACGCGGCGACCGAAATCGGC
>Ga0209499_1000237_pt1 | contig 41443 bp, 40 predicted proteins | sample C_130208_EF_Meta_FD_187306 | JGI IMG/M metagenome (GOLD analysis project Ga0209499, IMG submission 187306) | Freshwater microbial communities from Lake Croche, Canada to study carbon cycling - C_130208_EF_MetaG (SPAdes) (version 2) | ecosystem: Environmental > Aquatic > Freshwater > Lake... | reverse complement strand
GGAGCGTTGGCTTCAGCCGGCGAGTCTGGCCGGCTGAAGCCCGCGCTCCGTAGCCAAACGGCCAAGTTCATCGGGGGGGGCGATGCTCTTTCTAGGCATAGTTGAAGCCGATCCAGGTGAGGAGCATCCGGTAACAATAGGCTTGGATCTTTCTGTCCGCGCTGCCGTTGACCTCGCCCGCCGTGTAGCTGACGCCCACCTGCTTGAGCAGGTCGCCCTCGTAGGAGGCATCCACAACCTGAAGTCAACCCATTGTATCCGAAGTTTGAGCCCTGCGGCGCAGATGCGAAAAAGCCGGACAGGTTTCCCGGTCCGGCTTTTTGTGATAGATGGGGTTGGGGCGACCGGTGATCGCCGCCACCTGGATTACATCATGCCGCCCATGCCGCCCATGCCGTGGTCGTGACCGCCGCCGCCGCCGGCTGCCGGAGCTTCCTTGGCAGGGAGGTCGGTGATGACGCACTCGGTGGTGAGCAGCAGGCCCGAGATCGAGGCTGCGTTCTGCAGCGCGGTGCGGGTGACCTTGGTCGGATCGACAACGCCGGAGGCGATGAGGTCTTCGAAGGTATCAGTCGCGACATTGTAGCCGAAGCCTTTCTTGTCGGTCTTAACGCGCTCGACGATGAGGGCGGCTTCGCGGCCGGCGTTGGCCACGAGTTGACGCAGCGGAGCTTCCACGGCGCGGGCGACGATGCCCATGCCGGTCTTCTCGTCGGCGTTGGTCGCGGCGTCACAGCACTTGGCGGCGCATGCGGCAGCGAGGGCGCGGATGAGGGCAGTGCCACCGCCGGGAACGATGCCTTCTTCAACGGCCGCACGGGTCGCATGGAGGGCGTCTTCGACGCGGGCTTTCTTTTCCTTCATCTCGGTTTCGGTGGCAGCACCGACGTTGATGACGGCCACGCCGCCGGCGAGCTTGGCAAGGCGCTCCTGGAGCTTCTCGCGGTCGTAATCGCTGGTGGTGTCTTCGATCTGGCGGCGGATTTGGTTGACGCGGCCGGTGATGGCCTCGGAAGTGCCGCCACCTTCAACGATGGTGGTGTTTTCCTTGGTGATGGTGATGCGCTTGGCTTCGCCGAGGTCGCTGAGTTCCACGCCTTCGAGCTTGATGCCGAGGTCTTCGGTGATCACGCGGCCGCCGGTGAGGATGGCGAGGTCTTCGAGCATGGCCTTGCGGCGGTCGCCGAAACCAGGTGCCTTGACGGCAGCGATGTTGAGGATGCCGCGGAGCTTGTTGACCACCAAGGTGGCCAGCGCTTCGCCTTCGACGTCTTCAGCAATGATGAGCAGCGGGCGGCCGGTCTTGGCCACCTTTTCAAGGAGCGGAAGCATGTCCTTGAGGGACGAAATCTTCTTCTCGTTGATGAGGATGTAGGCGCTCTCCAGGAACACTTCCATGCTCTCGGGATTGGTCACGAAATACGGGCTGAGGTAGCCCTTGTCGAACTGCATGCCTTCGACCACTTCGAGGGTGGTTTCGATGCCCTTGGCTTCTTCCACGGTGATGGTGCCGTCCTTGCCGACTTTGTCCATGGCTTCCGCGATGATGTCACCGATGGTGGCGTCCGAGTTGGCCGAGATCGAGGCAACCTGGGCGATTTCCTTGGCGTCGGAGACGGGCTTGGAAAGGAGTTTGAGTTGGGCGACGATGGCTTCGGTGGCCTTCATGATACCGCGTTGCAGCGAGATCGGGTTGGCGCCGGCGGTCACGTTGCGAAGACCTTCCTTGTAGATCGCTTCAGCCAGCACGGTGGCGGTGGTGGTGCCATCGCCGGCGATGTCGGAGGTGCGGCTGGAAACCTCGCGGATCAGCTGCGCGCCCATGTTTTCATACGGGCACTCGAGTTCAATCTCCTTGGCGACGGTCACGCCGTCCTTGGTGATGGTCGGCGAGCCGTATTTCTTGTCGATGATGACGTTGCGACCGGCTGGTCCGAGGGTTGCCTTGACGGCACGGGCAAGTTTTTCCACACCGCGCAGCAGGGCTTGGCGGGCGGTTTCGTCGAATTGCAATTGTTTGGCCATGATAATGTTAAGTTAGATTGTTGGTTGGTTGAGATGATTAGAAATACGGGTGGTCAGCGGTCACTGGTCACTGGGAAGAAATGGCAGCGCCTGATCTTTACCAATGACTATTGACTGATGACCATTGACGGTCACCTTCAGCCGACGATCCCGAGGATGTCGGCTTCGTTGATGATGAGGACTTCCTCGCCGTCGAGTTTGACTTCGGTGCCGCCGTATTTGGAGATGAGCACCTTGTCGCCCACCTTGACGGTGAACTCGATGAGCACGCCCTTGTCATCCTTGCCGCCGGTGCCGAGGCTGAGCACCTGGGCTTCCTGGGGTTTTTCCTTGGCGGTGTCCGGAAGGACGATGCCGCCGGCGCTGATGGCGTCGGCTTCGAGACGTTTGACGAGGACACGTTGTCCGAGTGGTTTGATATGAGCCATGTTGTTGGTGTGTTTGGTTGTTGGTTTGCTGCTGAGAAGCCACGCACAGTGCGTGGAAAGTGTTTGGATCAATCCACCACTTCGGCGTCCACGACCTTGCCTTTGGCTTGTTTCGGTTCGTTGGAGGGGCCTTCGGGTTCGGTGTGTGGGTCGGCGTCGGGTTGCGTGGCACCGGCGGCTTGGGCGGCCTGGGCGAGGGCTTGGAGTGAGCCTTCGAGTTCGGCGACCGCCTTGTTGATGGTGGCCACGTCGTCGCTGCTGATGGCGTCTTTGACGGCCTTGATTTTGCCTTCGAGCATTTCCTTGAGTTCGGCGGGCGCCTTGTCGCCGAGTTCGGCGAGTTGTTTTTCTACCGAAAAGACCAGATTGTCCGCCTTGTTTTTGGCATCGACTTTTTCGACGCGTTTTTTGTCTTCTTCGGCGTGGGACTCGGCGTCGCGCTTGGCTTGTTCGATCTCATCCTTGGACAGGCCCGACGACCCTTGGATCGAGATTTTTTGTTCCTTGCCGGATTGTTTGTCCTTGGCCGAAACATGCAGGATGCCGTTGGCGTCGATGTCAAAGGTCACTTCGATCTGGGGCTCGCCGCGCCGCGCCGAGGAGATGCCGTCGAGCTTGAAGTTGCCCAACAGCTTGTTGTCGGCAAACATCGGGCGCTCGCCCTGGCAGATCCGGATGTCCACGGCGGGTTGGTTGTCCGAGGCGGTGGAGAAAATCTGGGATTTCTTGGCCGGGATGGTCGTGTTGCGTTCGATCATCGAAGTGGCGCGCGAGCCCTCGGTTTCGATCGAGAGCGTCAGTGGGGTGACATCTAGCAGCAGCACGTCTTTGACATCGCCGCGCAGCACACCGCCTTGGATCGAGGCACCGATGGCGACGACTTCGTCCGGGTTAACCCCTTGGTGCGGGGTTTGGCCGGCAAGTTCGCGGGCGACATCGACCACCTTGGGCATGCGGGTCATGCCGCCCACGAGCACCAATTCGTCGATTTGGGCCGCGCTGACGCCGGAGGCTTTGAGGCAGTCTCGCACGGGTTTCTTGGTGCGCTCGAACAGCGAGTCGGTGAGTTGCTCGAGCTTGGAGCGGGTGAGCGTGAGCTGAATGTGCTTCGGCCCGGTGGCATCTGCGGTGATGAAGGGCAGGCTGATGTCGTAGGATTGGGTGGAGGACAGGGCGATCTTGGCCTTTTCAGCCTCTTCCTTGATCCGTTGCAGGGCGTCGGGTTGGCCGGAGAGGTCGATGCTTTGATCCTTTTTGAACTCGCCGACGATCCACTGGATCAGGGTGTTGTCCCAATCGTCACCGCCGAGGCGGGTGTCTCCATCGGTGGCGAGCACTTCGAACACGCCATCGCCGATTTCCAACACCGAGATGTCAAAGGTGCCCCCGCCGAGGTCATAGACCGCGATTTTTTCGTCGGCCTTTTTGTCGAGGCCGTAGGCGAGGGCCGCGGCGGTCGGTTCGTTGATGATGCGCAGCACCTCAAGGCCGGCGATTTCACCCGCGGCTTTGGTGGCGTTGCGCTGCGAGTCATTGAAATAGGCGGGTACGGTGATGACCGCCTTGGTGATTTTTTCGCCCAACTTGGCTTCGGCGTCGGCCTTTAATTTGCCCAGCACCATCGCCGCAATTTCCTGGGGCGAGAACGTTTTCTTTTCGCCCGCGACATCCACCTGGATGTGGGCGTCGCCATTGGCGGCTGCAACGACCGTGTAAGGCAGGTGCTTGTCGGCTTCCGTGAGCTCGGCAAATTTACGACCGATCAGGCGCTTGGATGAAAAAATCGTGTTTTTCGGGTTGGTGACGGCTTGGCGTTTGGCGGCTTGGCCGACGAGTCGTTCGCCGTTTTTGGCAAAAGCGACGACGGAGGGGGTGGTGCGGGCGCCTTCCGAGTTTTCCAGCACGGTGGGTTCGCCGCCTTCCATGACGGCCATGCAGGAGTTGGTGGTGCCGAGGTCGATTCCGAGAATTTTGGACATAATGATTTCCTTTCGTGGTTGCCTGGGAAGGCGGTGATTTGAGGATCTTTCTATTGCATGGACTGTGCCAATTCCCCGGTCTCAATGCTTAATCATCTGACAACCAATTAATTGCGATTTATTAAAGGAATCATCCCGGGGGTGGCGAGGGGTCAATGGTGACAAAATGTCACGCTTCGTGGCGTCAAAATGTCGCAGCGCGCGGAAATGTCGGGTTTTGTTTTCAGATCTTGAACCAACCTGGAATCCGCCTGTAGGATTCGGAACAACCGATGCGAGCCCAGCCCTTCAGATGGATTCCGCGCGGCGAACCGTTCCAACACCCAGGAAGCGGTCCGCCGGGGGCCTTTCCGCCGATTCTCGAGCACCTGATCCACCAGCGGGGGTTGCCTGAAGGCACAGATTTGGAGGGCTATTTGCACCCGCGCCTGCGCGATCTTGCGGATCCATTTCTCATTCCAGACATGCGCATCGCGGTGGACCGGATCCTCTTGGCCGTCGATCAGGGGCAACAAATCTGCATTTACGGCGACTATGATGTCGATGGCGTGACCTCGATCGCTTTGATGCGCAAAATTCTGATGGCCTACGGGATGGAGTCGCGATATTTCATCCCGCGGCGGGGCTCTGAGGGCTATGGCTTGAGTACTGCAGCGCTGGCGCGTTGTATGCAGGAGGGGCCCAAGCCGGATCTGCTCATCACCGTGGATTGCGGCACGGTTTCGTGCAATGAAGTCGCGGCTCTGCGCGCCGAGGGGGTCGACGTGCTCATCGTCGATCACCACGAACCCACCCCCGGGGCACGGCCGGATTGTTGCGCGCTGGTGAACCCGAAATGTGGCACGGAATTCACCTATCTGTGTGCGGCCGGGGTGGTCTTCAAGCTGGGACATGCGCTGCTCAAGACCCGCCAGACGGAGTTTAATCTCAAGGAAATGATCGATCTGGTGGCAGTGGCGACCATTTCGGACATCGTGCCGATGATCGGCGAGAACCGCCTACTGGTGCGTCACGGGCTCAAGCAGCTGTCTAACACCCTCAATCCCGGCCTGCGGGCGTTGCAGGAAGTCACCGGCATGAATGGGGTCGCGTCCTCGATGGATGTCGGCTTCCGCCTTGGCCCGCGGCTCAACGCGGCCGGCCGGATGGACATACCGGAGGACGCGCTGGCGATTCTAACCACCGATTGCCGGCGCCTGGCCGATGAGTTGGCCCACAAGCTCGATGCGTATAACCGTGAGCGGCAAACCCACGAAGGCCTGATCCGGCGCGAAGCGCTGGAGATGCTCACCCGCGACTTCGATCCGGCGCGGGATCCGGTCATCGTGCTCGGGTCGCGCTCCTGGCACCACGGGGTGGTGGGCATTGTCGCGTCGCGCTTGATGCGCCAGTATTACAAGCCGACGTTCATCGTGGCGATCGACGAGAACGGTTTAGGCAAAGGCTCCGGGCGCAGCATTGCCGGGGTGTCGTTAGTCGAGGCGATCCGCGCCTGCGAGAGCGATCTGATCGCGGGCGGTGGCCACGCGATGGCCGCGGGGCTTTCGATTCAGGAACACAAGCTCGACCCGTTCCGCCAAAATCTTGCCGCCTATGTCCTTGCCAATACCAGCGAGGAACAACGTCAACCGAAGCTGACGTATGACGCGGAGATCGTGTTCGACCAGCTGTCGTTGGAATTTCTCGCTAGCTATGACCTGCTGCAACCGTTCGGCAACGGCAACCCTCAGCCGGTGTTCATTTCCCGTGGGGTCGGACTGAGTCGTTCACCGCAACACATGAAGAACAATCATCTGCGGCTCATGTTGCGCCAGGGTTATCATGAACAGGATGCCGTCTTCTTCGGCGGCGGCGAATACCCACTGCCCAATCCGCCGTGGGACATCGCCTTCACCATCGACCGCAATACCTTTCGCGGCCGCACTACCTTGCAGTTGAATATCCAGGATGTGCGCGCGGCGGTTGAGGCGTAACCTTACAACAAAACGCCCGGACCGAAGTCCGGGCGTTTTCGATTCACAAAAACCAAACAAGAAAATGGATCTCAGCGGGAGTAGAGCTCGACGATGAGCTGCTCGTTGACCAGAGGGTCGATGTCCGAACGTTCGGGCACGCGCGACACGGTGGCTTCGAGTTTGTCCTTGTCCACGCTCAACCAATCAACCACCGGCATGGCCTGGGTGAGGTCGGTCATGCGCAGCACCAATTGCTGGGAGGAGGGCTTGGCGCCGACCTTGATCAGGTCGCCGGGCTTCACCTGATAGCTCGGGATGTCCACGCACTGTCCGTTGACCAAGATGTGGCCGTGATTGACGATCTGACGTGCGGCTTGGCGGCTGTTGCCGAAACCCGCGCGGTAGCAGACGTTGTCGAGACGGGTTTCAAGCAGTTGGAGCAAGATCGCGCCAGTCACGCCGCGGCGGCGGGCGGCGATCTCGTAATAACCGCGGAATTGCTTTTCGAGCACTCCGTATTGGAACCTAAGTTTCTGCTTTTCGCCGAGAGCGACCGAATATTCGCTCTTCTTCTTGCGCCCGGCCCGCACGCCGTGCTGGCCAGGTGGGAAGTTGCGGCGTTCGAATGCCTTGGATGGGCCGAAAAGTGAGACGCCGAAACGGCGGCTGATTTTCGCGCGGGGACCTGTGTAACGTGCCATAGTGAAGTTTCTGAAATGTGAGGATTACACGCGGCGGGCCTTTTTCGGGCGGCAGCCATTGTGCGGGATCGGGGTGACGTCGCGGATCGAGAGAATTTCCAGACCGAGACCTTGCACGGCACGGACGGCGCTTTCGCGGCCGGAACCCGGACCTTTGACGCGCACATCAACTTCCTTGAGGCCGTGGCCCATGGCTTGGCGGCAGGCGTCCTGCGACACCACCTGGGCGGCGTAGGCGGTGCTCTTGCGGGAACCTTTGAAGCCCATCTTGCCGGCGCTCGACCAACCGATCGAGTTGCCGTTGGCGTCGGTCACGCTCACCAGGGTGTTGTTGAAGGTAGCGGTCACATGGACCACACCGCGCAAAACGTTCTTGGCGCCCTTGGCCTTGTGAATCTTGATTTCCTCTTCACCTCCGCCGATTTCGGCGAAAATGTCGCGCTTGACATCCTTTTTGGGAGCCTCGACAGCGGCCGCGACAGGTGCCACGACGGCTGCTGGGGCCGGGGCGCTGGCCACCACGGGAGTGGCGGCTACTTTGTTAGTTTCTTCGTCAGACATGGATCAAAAGTGCGGTGAATTATTTCTTGACGCCCACGGTCTTCTTCTTGCCCTTGCGGGTGCGGGCATTAGTGCGGGTGCGCTGGCCGCGGACGGGCAAACCACGCTTGTGGCGGATTCCGCGGTAACAGTTGATGGAAGTGAGGCGCTTCAATTGGGATTGGCGTTCGCGGCGCAGATCGCCCTCGACCATGATCGACTCGGTCTGGATCACTTGGGAGATGCGCACCAACTGCTCTTCGCTGAGCTGACCGGTGCGGATGTTGGGGTCGACGCCTGCATGTTCGAGGATCTTGGCAGCCGTGGGGCGGCCAATGCCAAACATGTAGGGCAGGGAAGCTTCGATGCGCTTCTCATTGGGGATTTCAATACCTAGAATGCGTGCCATGGTGTGCGTAAGTTCGCGTGACCGCGGGGGTGGGTGGATAACTCCGAAGATCCCGCGGGGCGGGTGGTTTAGCAGACGCGCGGGTGCTGGCAAGCCGGAAATGGAAAAATTCGCTGCTGAGGTGCGAATTTTTTCAAAACCGGGGTGGGGGGGACTCGCCAACGCGCGGATCGGTCGGCTTGCCCCTGATCGGGCAATGAGAATCACTGATTTCAATGATTCTACTGATAATAAACAAGTTGTGCCTTGGCTTGCTTCCGCCTGGGTGAGCGCAATATCTGTTAGCTTGAATTCTATTTTTTCAGTGAAATCAGTTCCAATCAGTGGAATCCGTGGTAAAAAATCCGCAGCACTTGGATTCCTTTTTACCGTCCAGGGTGATTGGCGCGCCAAGCCGGGGCTAGCCTCGGCAAATCCTTCGAGATCCCGTCTGGACAAAACAAGGGCGGCTCCTAGTTTCACTTCTATCCGCAAACCATGGAATCCAACCCCGACTCCTCTTATCAGTTGCCACCCGATGACGTTGCCGCCATCGATGAACTCGGCCGAACCTATCAGGCGTTTCGCGCGGAGCTCGGGAAAATCATCATTGGCCAGGATCAGGTCATCGAGCGGCTGGCGATCTGCCTGTTTGCCCGCGGTCACGCGCTGCTGATGGGCGTTCCCGGGCTGGCCAAGACCCTGCTGGTGTCGTCGGTGGCTCAGACCTTCGACCTTTCGTTCAACCGCATCCAGTTCACTCCCGACCTGATGCCTGCGGACATCACCGGCACCGACATCATCCAGGAATCCGGGGTGGGCGGGCGGAGGCAGTTCGAATTCATCAAGGGTCCGGTGTTCGCCAACATCGTGCTGGCCGATGAAATCAACCGCGCCCCGGCCAAAACCCAGTCCGCCATGTTGGAAGCCATGCAGGAGAACAAGGTCACCGTGCTCGGCCACACCTACACGCTCCAACCGCCGTTTTTCGTGCTGGCCACCCAGAACCCGATCGAACAGGAAGGCACCTACCCGCTGCCCGAGGCCCAGCTCGACCGGTTCATGTTTCTCATCGAGGTGGATTATCCGTCCGCCGAGGAGGAAAAACGCATTGCCCGCGAAACCACCGGCTCCGCCCGCCAGGCGCTCAGCCACCTGCTCGACGGCCCGAAAGTGCTCGCGTTCCAACAGTTAGTGCGGCGCGTGCCGGTGCCCGAGCACCTGTATGAATACGCCGTGAAAATGGTCCGCAAGACCCGCCCCGGCCAGCCCGGGTCGCCGCAATGGATCAAGGACACCGTCGGCTGGGGTGCCGGGCCGCGCGCCGTGCAATACCTCATCCTCGGTGCCAAAGCGCGCGCCGCGCTGCGCGGTGCCTACATGGCCTCGCTCGAAGACCTGGAGGCCGTCGCTCCCTCGGTGCTCGTCCACCGCATCATCACCAACTTCGCCGCTGAGTCCCAGGGCATGACCTCGCGCAAGATCGTTGAACGCTTGATCCGGGAGATGAGCGAGGACTGAAGCACCCTGAGTCACCATGGTTAAAACAATCCGCAAATTTCATTCCCACGAAGACCTGCGCACTCAGCAGCTGCGGGACTGGCAGCGCATGACAACCGACGAAATCAATGAGCACGCCTGGCAGATGGTCGTCGAGTATCGGCAAATGCACCACATCCAACCCTATGAACCCCGACTTCAAAGACTTGTTACGTCTGTTCGAAAAGCATGAGGTGGAATACCTCATCGTCGGTGGGTATGCGGTCATTCGCTACACTCAACCCCGCTTTACCAAAGATCTCGACCTGTGGGTGCGACCGAACAAAACCAACGCGGCTAAAGTTGCCTCGGCCCTGCGTGAATTTGGAGTGCCCCTCATTGAGGTTACTGAAGAGGATTTCGCCGCAACCGGGTTGCAATTTGTCATTGGCATGCCGCCAAGCGCCATCGACTTTTTAACCACAATTGAAGGGTTGGATTTCGAACATGCCTGGCTGTCCAAGAGGGTGTTTGAAACTCAATCCTGTCGGCTTTATTATCTTTCTCCGAGCGACCTGGTGGCCTCCAAAAAGGCCTGCGGCCGTCTTCAGGATCTGGCGGACATTGCAGAGATCCTGAGAATTTCTCCTGATGTAGAAACCCGGAATGAACCATAGTTTCATCGACAACGCCATGCTCTCGCGCCTCGCCGCGCTGCCCATCGAGACGCGCGCGCCGATGTTAGGCAACGTGGTCGGCAAGCACCGCTCGCCCCATCGCGGGTCGTCCGTCGAGTTCGCCGAATACCGGAAATACGTCCCCGGCGATGACACCCGCCGCCTCGACTGGAAGGCGTTCGCCCGCTCGGACCGGTTCTACATCAAGGAATTCGAGGCTGACACCAACCTGCGCGCGTATTTCGTGCTCGATGCCTCCGGTTCGATGAACTTCGCCGGAACCGGCGAAGCGAAAATCCAATACGCGCGCCGCATCGCCGCGTCGCTCGCCTATCTTTTAGTGAACCAGGGCGACGCCGCCGGGCTGTCGGTCTGCACCGACAGGCTGCATCTCGAGTTGCCGCCCAGCCGCCGCGCCGCCCACCTCGCATGGTTCTTCTCCATCCTCGGGCATCTCGAGCCCGCCGGCGAAACCGGGCTGATCAGCGCGCTGCACACCATCGCCGAAAAAATCGGCCAGCGCGCGTTCGTGGTGATATTATCGGATTTGTTCACCGATCCCGCGGCGCTGGGCGACGCGCTCCAGCACCTGCGCTACCGCAAGCACGACATCTCGATGTTCCACCTGATGGACCCGCAGGAAATCTCCTTCGAGTTCGAGCGCCCGCACCGCTTCGTCGATCTGGAGGACGGCACCTCGCTGGTCGCTGAACCCACCCTCATCGCCGACGAATACAAGGCCGCGCTGCGCGACTTCCTCGCCGCGGTGCGCGCCAAGTGCCACGACGCGTCAGCCGACTATCAACTCGTCACCACCGACACGCCGCTCGAACCGCTGTTGCGTGAGTTCCTGACAGCGAGATTGCCGAAATCAAAACACTAACCTTGCCATTTCATCCGTTTCGTCCATTTTAGACGAAAGTGAAGCCATGAAAACCGTCACCGCCAACACCGCGAAACAGCAACTCGGCCAAGTCCTGGACAGCGCCCGCACGGGTCCCGTTTCCATTACGAAACACGGGCGCCCCGCCTTCGTCCTCACCTCCAAAGAGGACTACGATTCCCTCACCAAAATCAAATTCGAGCAATTCAAACGCGAAGTCCAACTCGGCTTCGACCAACTCGACCGAGGCGAAATCTCCACCATGGCCATGGCGGAAATCGCCGCAGAAGCCCTCGAAATTCATCGGAAAAAATCCCGGAAAAAAATTGACATGTGAACAGCTGCATCCTCTCGGAAAGAGCCAAAGACGAACTGTTGGAAATTTATTGATACACCCTCGAAACCTGGGGCGAAGACCAGTTGCCGACCTATCAAAATTTGATGGAAACCGCAATGCAACGAATCGCCCGAAATCCCTGCACCCCGGGCAGCAAAGCTCTCGACGAGATCAGCCAAGGCTGCCGCACCTTCCGCTGCGGCAAACACACCCTCATCTACCGTGTTCAATCCAGCCAAGTAGCAATCGCCCGCATCCTCCACGAATCCATGGATTTCGAAAGACACGTCGGAGATCAGGGTTTCGACTGACAACCCTCCGCATCGGTTTCATCTAACCTCCGCGTTCCTCTCTCCGGCCTCTGCTCCTCCGCGTTTCGATGTTATTTCTTTCTCCAGCTCTGTTATGGTTTTTGGCCGCCGCTAGCGTGCCCATCGCGATCCATCTGATCAACCGCCGGCGCCACAAGACGATCCAGTGGGCGGCGATGCAGTTCCTGCTCAAGGCGGCGCGCCAATCCCGCGGCAAGAAGAAATTGCGCAACATCCTGATCCTCGCCTGCCGCGCCCTGGCCATTGCAGCGCTCGCCCTGGCTGCGGCCCGCCCGATCGTCTCGGGACTGCTCGGGTGGGGCGGCGGCTCGATCGACACCGTGGTGCTGCTGTTAGACCGCTCGGCCTCGATGGAGATCAAACCCGGCGACGGCCTCGACTCGCGCCGCCAGCTCGTGCTGAAAAAAGTCCGCGAGGCGATGGCGGATCTGGGCGCGGCGCGCCTGGTGCTCATCGACAGCGCCACGAGCCAACCCCAGGAGGTGCCCTCGCCTGACATCCTCGCCGACTTGTCGGCTGCCGCCGCCACCGACAGCGCGGCGGATTTCCCCGCGTTGCTCACCCGCGCGGCCGAGTTTCTGGCGGAAACCCCGCGCCGCTCGGAAGTCTGGCTGGCCTCCGACCTGCAAGCGTCCAATTGGCACCCCGAGGACGAACGTTGGGCGGCCGCCCGCGCCAACTTGGCCGCCCTGCCGCAAAAACCCGCGCTCCGGGTGCTGGCGCTCACCGGCCCCACCGCGCCCAACGCGTCGGTGAGACTACTGGCTGCCCGGCGCTCTGGCGACGAACTGCGGCTCGATCTGGAAATCCTGCGTTCCGGCGAGGCCCGCGGCACCACCACCCTACCGCTCACCACCCACCTGGGCGGCACCCGCACCACCGAAACTCTAACGATTCCCGGCCAGTCGTTGCGGTTCCAAAAGCGCGTGGCCCTGCCCGCCGGCAGCGACACCGGTTACGGCTATCTATCGATCCCTGCCGATGGCAACGTGCGCGACAACGCCGCCTTCTTCGCCTACGGCCCGGCCCGGCCGGTGCAATCGCTGGTGGTCGCCGCGCCCGGCGAAACCGCCGACTACCTGGCGCTCGCCGCCGCGCCGCCCGGCGTGGGCAATCTGAGCACCCGGCGCGTCGATCCCGGCAAGGCAGCCAGCGCCATCACCGCCGACATCGCAGCCATCCTGTGGGCCGCCCCGCTGCCCGCGGGCAACACCGCGGCCGCCGTCCAGCAATTTCTAACATCCGGCGGGCAGGTGTTGTTCATGGCACCGGGCGGCCCCTCGGACATCACCTTCAATCATCTGAAATGGTCCGATCCCACCGAGCCGCCCGTCGGCAAGTTTTTCATTCTCAAGGATTGGAACCACGGCGACGGCCCGCTGCGCGATGGCGTCGAAGGCACCCCGGTGGCCGCCCACCGGCTCAAGGCGATCCGCCGCCAGATTCCGCTCGGCGAAGCCTCGCCGTTGGCCCGCTGGGAGGACGGCGAGCCGGTCATCACCCGCCGCATCGTCGAGCGCGGAACGGCATGGTCGATTGGCTCGCTGCCGGACTACAGCTGGTCGAATCTGGGAGATGCCGATGTCCTGCTGCCCGCCGTCCAGCGCATCATCACCGCCGGCGCCGAGCGCTTCGATGCCTCCTATCTAACCACCGTGGGGGCTCCCGCCACCCGCCTGCTGCCCGGGGAAACCCGCACCCGCCTCGACGACTACGGCACGCCCGACCCCGCCAACGCCGGCCAGGAAGCCGGCGTCTTGCGCCTGGGTGAGCGCCTGCTCGCCGTGAACCGCCCGCCGCAGGAAGACTCCCTGGAAAGCCTCAGCCACGAGGCGCTCGACGCGGCACTCGACGGCACCCGCTACACCCTGCTAGATCAAGCAGGCCAAGCCAATGACCCGTCGCTCGCCCGCGACGTCTGGCGCGCCTTCCTAGTGGCGGTGCTGCTCTTTTTCATCTCCGAGGCCATCCTCTGCTTGCCAAAATTGCAAAGCACTAAATCTTAAATTCTAAATTCTAAACGGAAGAAGTTATGCCGATTCAACATCTTCCTCTTCGTTTAGAATTTAGTGCTTAGAATTTAGTGCTTCCTCTTCACTCTTCGTTTAGAATTTAATGCTTAGAATTTAGTGCTTAAAACCTAATGCTTACCATCTAGTGCTTGATCTTTCTCCCACCCCCGTCACCCTGTGGATCGGCAGCATCGCGCTGCTCCTGCTCGGGGCGTTGTCGCTGCTCACCTGGCGGCGCGGTGCGCACCGCGGGCGCACCGCGATGCTGGAGATTCTGCGCATGCTTGCCGGTCTAACGGTCGTGCTGATGTTGTGGCAACCCGAATGGCGCACCATCGTCCACCCTAACAGCAAGCCGAAGATTGCCATTTTGTGGGATGATTCGAAGTCGATGACCACCATTGACGCCACGCTGCCGCCGGTCTTGTCGGACAAGGTGGCGATTGTTTCGCGCGCCGAGTGGGTCAAACAAGCGATCGCCTCCGAGTTGTGGAAACCGCTCGCCGCGAAGGGCGGGAACGAGGTGGATGTTATCCCGTTTGCCAGTGCGCCCCCGGATCACGCGGCGCTCGCCGGCACGGACCTGGCGACTCCCCTCGCCGAATTGCTGGACAAGGAAAGCAATCTGCGCGCCGTGGTGCTCATGAGCGATGGCGACTACAACCTTGGCCAACCGCCGGTGGCCGCCGCCCAGAAAATGCGCCTGCGTGGGGTGCCGTTGTTTGCGATCCCCGTCGGCAGTCAGACCCGCTTGCCGGATCTCGACTTGTTGTCGGTGACCGCCCCGAGTTATGGCATCATCGGTGAGAACGTCCAGATTCCGTTCACCATCCGCTCGTCGTTGGACCGCCCGGTCCGCACCATCGTGCGCATCCGCGATGAGGCCGGCCGCGAGCACACCAAGGACATCGTCATCGCTCCCAATGCCGAAACCTACGATTCCGTGTTGTGGCGTTTGGAAAAGGCGGGCCCCTCCACCCTTGAGCTCTCGATTCCGGTGGCGGACGGGGAGTTGGTCGCGTCTAACAACTCGCGCAAGTTCATCATCGCCGGACGACCGGAGAAAATCCGGGTGCTGGTCATCGACACCCAGCCGCGCTGGGAATACCGCTTTCTGCGCAATGCGCTCTCGCGCGATCCGGGCGTCGAGTTGTCGTGCCTGTTGTTCCACCCCGGACTGGGTCCCGGCGGTGGCAAGGACTACCTCCAGGAGTTTCCCGCCAAACTCGAGGAGCTCGCCAAATACGATGTGATCTTCCTCGGCGATGTGGGCGTGGCCAACGACCAGCTCACCAAGGAACAGTGCGCCCTGATGCGCGGCCTGGTGGAAAATCAAGCCTCCGGTCTGGTCTTGTTGCCGGGCCCGCAAGGCAACCAGTTCTCGCTGCTCGACACCGAACTTGCCGATTTGATGCCCGTCATTCTCGACGAATCGCACCACTCGGGCATGGCGGAGTTGGTGGCGTCGCCGCTGACGCTCACCCGCGAAGGGCGCGCCTCGCTGCTCACCATGCTGGGCAACAACGAGGAGGAAAACCCGGGCATTTGGCGCCGCTTGCCGGGGTTTTACTGGCACGCGCCGGTGATCAAGGCCAAGGGCGGCTCGGAAGTGCTCGCCGTCCATGGCAACCGCCGCGGCAAATTCGGGCCGATCCCGCTGCTCGTCACCAAGCCCGCGGGTTCGGGCAAGGTGCTCTTCATGGGCATCGATTCCGCCTGGCGCTGGCGCCGCGGCGTCGAGGATCTCTATCACTATCGGTTCTGGGGCCAGGTCGCGCGCTGGATGTCCTATCAGCGCAACATGGCCTCCGGCCAGCGCGTCCGCTTGTTTTTCACCCCGGAACGCCCGGAACCCGGCACCTCGGTCACCCTCAACGCCAATGCCTTCAATGCCAACGGCGCACCCCTCGAAAAAGGCAGCGTCGCCATCGACCTCACCGCGCCCGACGGCCGGGCCCAGCGCCTCGAATTGCAGAAAAACGCCTCCGCCTGGGGGGCTTTCAGCGGGCGCTTCAAGGTGGACCTGCCGGGGGCCTGGAAGATCCGCGCCACGGTCAGCGGGGCCGAGGACAAGCCGTTGGAGACGACGTTGTTAGCCCAGGGCGCGGACCTGGAAAAAACCGGCCAACCGGCCCGGCCCGAGGTGCTCGAGGAATTGGCGCGGGTGTCGCGCGGCCGGGTCATCCAGCCCGCCCAGCTCGCCGATCTGGTCAAGGAAATCACCGCCCTGCCCGAACCCCGCCCGCTCGAAGCGCGCATCCCGCTCGGGTCGCACTGGGCGACCCTGGTGGCGCTCATCACCCTGTTAGGATCGTTCTGGGCCGGGCGCAAGCTCAACGGCATGTTCTGAGGTCTCGACCCCAACGATCAGATCATTGATCTGACCATCGCCCGCCATGAAGCGGTCTTTTCGATTCGTGGGCCTAGGCTCACATTTAGCCTTCAAGTTGAAGCAGTTCAAGACCGGTAAAGCGCTTGAAATCGGTATCGAATGACACCAGGCGGATGCTGCCGGCGATGGCAAAGGCCGCCAGATAGGCGTCCGTCCAGAGGCGGTGGGGCAGGCTGGCATCCAGCGTGAGAGAGGCAAATGCCGTCTCCAGGCGTGGCGGTTCCTGCCGCAATTCGCAGTCCGTCATGCCTTGAAACGTGTGATAAATCGCCCATGCCTCGGCATTGGAAAACGGCTGTCCGTGCATGGCTTTGGCGTTGCTTGATATGCGCAGCAACCCGAGCATCGTCACCCGACAGAACACCACCTGCGCGGCCCGCGGCCCGTTCCAGTATTGGCGGGCTGCGGCATGTTGGGCGTGGCGGGTATCCGACAGGGCCAACCACACATTGACGTCGGGCAGATCGCTACCGGGAGGGCGTTTCATCTGAGGGAGGATTTTCGGCATCCAGAATTTCGAAAATCTCGGCATTGGTCCGCGCTGGAATGACCGTGCCATTGGGCTGGCGGAAAATCGGCAGCGGGGTGCGCGTGGGTGCCGGGGCTTGGGCATGACTCGAATCCCGCTCCCGGATGCCCGCTTCAAGGAAGCAAATCACCAATTCACGCAGCTTCATGCCCTCACGCGCCGCTCGGGTTTTCACCTCTCGGAACAAGGGATCGGGAAGATCAATCGTCGTTCGCATACCTGAAGCGTCGCACAAATATGCTTTTATGCAAGGCCGGTTTTTTCAGATGAACCTCCCGACTCACTTTCTAGGATTATAGCTGCAGCACCTTGAGCCGACCAAACATCGTGGGGCTAGGGCTTTCGGGGATGGTCACCGTCACGGATTGCACGCCAGCGCCGTCGGCTGCTTCATGCGGGTGCGGGTCGTCGCTGGGGTGCCCGTCCCCTGAGCCGCGCCACCTGGCGGCCGGTGCGATCCCGTCAGGTGGCGCGCTCTCGACGAGGGCGCATGACGGAGAACCGCCCAACCACGGCCCTGTGACGTGCCATGCTCCTCTGCGGCCTCATCGAGGCCGCGCCACCTTGCCTCAAGCCCCGAACCACTCTGCCGGCGGGGTGATCACCCGCAAGCCCTCGATCTGGGAGAAATGGGTATCTGAGGTCAACACCGCCGCGCCGATTCTCATGGCGCTCGCCGCGATCACCACATCCGCGCTCGGAATCACCAGTCCCTTGCGATCCAGTTTCCACGCCAGTTCGGTGGCGGCCGGCCACAACCGCTGGTCACTCGGCACATTGACCATCACATCCATGAAGGCGCGAATCTGCGTGAGCTGCTTGAGTGAGTTGATCCCGCGCAAGACCTCCAGCCTAACCATCCCACACGTTGCCAAATTGCTCTTGCCCGCCCATTTCACCAGCCAGATCGCCGGGTCACGACCGCGATTCAGCAAATCCATGAAGACGTTGCTGTCCACCAAGATGTCATTTTCCATAATTCGGGGGGATTTCAGCCACTCTCATCGCCATCAAGTCATAGTTCGGGTCCACCGCATCCGCCAATTCATCCGGAGTCAGCCCCAGACCCGTTCTGCCGAATTCCCGCAAACGCTCCCTGCGGTCCAATTCCCGCAAGGCCATGGCCACGGTTTCGGTCTTGCTTTCGTAGCCGTAGGCCGCCATCACCCGCTTGAGCAGCGCCTCGTCAATATGCATGGTCATTTTCATGCCATACTGGATACGGCATGACGCCCGTCCTGTCAAGATGCTTTGGTCCCGCCGCCAAAAATGCGCGCCCGTCAGCTTGGTTTCTTGATTCCTCGTGCGTTGCCCGGCATTCTCTTGGGCATGACGGTTCCTGCGAGCACGCCGATGATGGCCCAGTATCTGGCGATGCGCAAATCGCTGCCCGCCGACGTGATCCTGCTCTATCGGCTCGGGGATTTTTACGAGATGTTCTTCGAGGACGCCAAAACCGCCGCGCCGATCCTCAACGTGGCGCTCACCAAGCGCGGCGGCACCCCGATGTGCGGCGTGCCCTATCATGCCGCCCAAGGCTACCTCGCCCGCCTGCTCAAAGCCGGCAAACGCGTCGCGATCGCCGAGCAAACCTCCGAACCCAAACCCGGCAAGCTCGTCGACCGCGAGATCGCCCGCATCATTTCGCCCGGGTCCATCGACGACCTCACGCTGCTCGACGACCAGCGGCCGAATTACCTCGCCGCAGTGTGCCGCTGCGGGAAATCCATCGGGCTGGCCTGCGTGGACCACACCACCGGCGGGTTCACCATCGCCGAGTTCGCGGACCTTGGCCAGTTAGAGGATGAGCTCGCCCGCCTGGCACCCTCCGAGTTGCTGATCCCCGACCACCAGACCGCCGAGTTCGGGGCGCTGACCAACGGCCTGGTTTATGACGGCTACGCGTTCCTGCCGGAGCATGCCAGCCAGCTCCTCAAGGACCATTTCAACGTCCACTCGTTGGATGGTTTCGGCTGCGGCAACTTGCACGCCGCCAGCGGTGCGGCCGGAGCCGTCCTCCACTACCTGATCCACCAGCTGCGCCGCCAGTGCGACCACCTGCGCCCGCCGCGCGTGCGCGAGAGCGCCGCCCACGTGCTCATCGACATCGCGTCGCAGCGCAACCTCGACCTCGTCGAGTCGCGCTCCGGCAAGCAGCACACGTTATTGGCCGTGCTCGACCGCACCGCCACGCCGATGGGCGCGCGGCTGCTGCGCGATTGGATCCTCCACCCGCTGCGTGATCTAACAATCCTGACTGCCCGCCAGGACCTGATCGCCGCGTTTCTAGCGGAACCATTCCTGCTCGCGAAATGCCGCGAGGCCCTCAAAGGCATCCGTGACATCGAGCGCACCACCTCGCGGCTGTCGCAAGGCTCGGGCAACGCCCGCGACCTCCAGTCGCTCGCCACCTCGCTCGCCCACATCCCCGCCCTCAAGCAGGATCTCTCTTCTTTACGGAGCGCGGAATTCATTCCGCTGCTTTGCAACCAGCTCCACGACTTCGCCGATCTAACCACTCTGCTGGCCGCCGCCCTGGTCGATGAACCGCCCGGCCACCACCGCGACGGCGGCATGATCCGCGACGGCTGGTCCGCCGAGCTCGACGAGCTGCGCGGCGCGGCGCGCGGCGGCAAGGACTGGATTGCGCGCCTCCAGGAAGACGAGCGCAAGCGCACCGGCATCGACTCGCTGAAGATCAAGTTCAACAACGTCTTCGGGTATTTCATCGAGATCACCACCTCGCAGCTCGCCAAGGTGCCCGACGACTACACGCGCAAGCAAACCATGTCGAATGCCGAGCGCTACATCACGCCCGCGCTCAAGGAGATGGAAAACAAAGTGCTGGGCGCCGAAGAACGCTCCAAGCAATTGGAAGCCGAGCTCTTCGCCCAACTCCGCGCCCAAGTCATCACCCACCTCCCGCGCCTCCAGCAGACCGCCAGCGCCGTCGCCGAAATCGACGTGCTCTGCGCCCTGGCCGATGGCGCCCAGCTCCACCGCCACTGCCGCCCGGTGCTCGACGCGTCCAACAGTTTTTTCATCACCAACGGCCGCCACCCGGTGCTCGAACAAACGCTCACCGACAGCAAGTTCGTCCCCAACGACACCGAGCTCGATCCGGAAATCGCCCGCCTCCAGATCCTCACCGGGCCTAACATGGCCGGAAAATCCACCTACATCCGCCAGATCGCGCTCATCGCCGTGATGGCCCAGATCGGCGCCTATGTCCCCGCTGAGTCCGCCACCCTCGGCTTGATCGACCGGATCTTCTGCCGGGTCGGTGCCTCCGACGACATCTCGCGCGGCCAGTCCACCTTCATGGTCGAGATGAGCGAAACCGCCCTGATCCTCAACCATGCGACTGATAGATCCTTGGTCATCCTCGACGAGATCGGCCGCGGCACCGCCACCTTCGACGGCCTCTCGATCGCTTGGGCCGTCGCCGAACATCTGCACGACACCATCGGCTGCCGCACGCTCTTTGCCACCCACTACCACGAACTAACCGACCTGGCCAACACCCGGGCTGCCGTAGCCAACTACAACGTGGCTGTTAGAGAGTGGAACGAGGAAATCATTTTCCTCCACAAAATCCTGCCCGGCGCCGCCGACAAATCCTACGGTATCCAGGTCGCCCGCCTCGCCGGCCTGCCCAAGCCGGTCGTCGAGCGCGCCAAGTCGATCCTCTCGCACTTGGAACTCCACTCGGTCAAGCCCGAGGCCAAGACCCAGGGGCCCAAGGCTAAGAACACTCTCCAGGACGTCCTGCCCAAACCCAACCCGCCGCAGATGGACCTGTTTGGGAGTTTCTAACAGATAGTTTCTGGTTGCCTCCAGGAAAACGCATCACGTCAAAATAAGCGATATCCACTCCGTATACCTCGCCAACGGCCAGACCATTCAAGGCGTCGCCGTCAGCAACCCTTTTCGCTGATGTCGCATTTTTCCCTACCCATGACCACCCCTCCGGGATTCGGATCGAGCCGTCTGGCTGAAGCTCCCGCCCTACAGCGGTCCCAGCACCTGCGGGCACGCCACACTCGGGCGAAAGCATCCGGCGGCGAGGTCCGTATCCCGCGGGACTAATGCCGCAGCGTGCGCCGCCACCATTCGACTGCACGCATGAAAATCCCTACACCCTTACCCGCCTCGCCAAACCGGACTGGCACTATGGCGGGCTGGATGAAGCGCCTGAGTTGCGGCCGCAGTGGCAGACTTTCAGTTATGGTTTCCGTGCCAGGCAGGTCGAGCCGGGTGCGGTGCGTTTCGATATGCTCGTGGGCGGCGGGCCGGTGGTCCGGATCTCGATCCATAGGGCAAACGTGTGCGCCACCCACCCGATCATGAACCCTTGCGACGAACCCCGGTCGCGGCGGCACTCTTCCTGGCGGCGCGGTGCTCTAGTTGATCGGCGCCCCAGATCATGCGGTTCCGCCCCGAATTATCCGCCGGGTCTTGACGCGGGCCCCGGGCGGCAGGATGCTTTGGCTGTGATGAATGACACCACCCGCCCTTTTTCCAGTCCGATGCTCGATGGCCCGGACCGCGCTCCCAGTCGCGCCATGCTCTATGCCGTTGGCTTCAAGAAAGAGGATTTTGCCAAGCCGCAGATCGGCATCGCCTCGACCTGGAGCGAGGTGACGCCCTGCAACATACACATCGACAAGCTCGCTCGCGAGAGTTCCAACGGGGTCAACGCCGCCGGCGGCAAGGGCGTCATTTTCAACACCATCACCATCTCCGACGGCATCTCCATGGGCACCGAGGGCATGAAATACTCCCTGGTTTCGCGCGAGGTCATCGCCGACTCGATAGAAACCGTGGTCGGCTGCGAGGGCATGGACGGGTTTGTGGCCATCGGCGGATGCGACAAAAACATGCCCGGCTGCGTGATGGCCATGGCTCGCCTAAACCGGCCCGCCGTGTTCGTCTATGGCGGCACCATTCTGGCCGGCTGCGCCACCATCAAGGGCGAACACAAGGATTTGGACATCGTGTCGGTGTTCGAGGCGGTCGGTAAACACGCCAATGGGGAATACTCCGACGACGAGCTCGAAACCGTCACGTCCTGCGCCATCCCGGGTGCCGGGTCCTGCGGCGGCATGTATACCGCCAACACCATGGCCAGCGCGATCGAGGCTCTGGGCATGTCACTGCCTAACAGCTCCGCCCAAGCCGCGATCTCCGATGACAAGCTGCGCGATTGTTTCGATGCCGGCGCCGCCGTGCTCAACCTCATCCAGCTTGGGATCAAACCGCGCGACATCATGACCAAGGAGGCGTTTGAAAACGCCATCACCGTGCTCATCGCGCTGGGCGGCTCCACTAACGCCGCCCTGCATATCCCGGCCATCGCCCACACCGCCGGAGTGGATATTACCCTCGACGACTTCGAGCGCATCGGCAAACGCGTGCCGGTGCTCGCCGACCTCAAGCCGTCAGGCAAATATTTCATGGCCGATCTGGTCAAAATCGGCGGCACCGTGCCACTGATGAAGATGCTGTTGGATGGTGGGCTGTTACATGGCGAGTGCATGACGGTGACCGGCCGCACGATGCGCGAGAACCTCGAAAAACTCGCCCAGCCGTATCCGGTCGGCCAGCAGATCATTAGACCGTTAGACAACCCGCTCAAAAAGGACAGCCACCTGCGCGTCCTATACGGCAACCTGGCGCAAGGCGGGGCGGTGGCAAAAATCTCCGGCAAGGAAGGCGAAGTGTTCACCGGGGCGGCCCGCGTCTTCGACTCCGAGGACGCCGCCATGAAGGCCATCCTCGGCCAGCAGATCCAGAAGGGCGACGTCATCGTCATCCGCATGGAAGGGCCGAAGGGCGGTCCCGGCATGCGCGAAATGTTAGGGCCGACCAGCGCCATCATGGGCCTGGGTCTCGGCAAGGACGTGGCCCTCATCACCGATGGCCGGTTCTCGGGCGGCAGCCACGGCTTCGTCGTCGGCCACATCACTCCGGAGGCCTTCCTCGGCGGCACCATCGGCATCCTCCAGGACGGCGATGAAATCACCATCGACGCCGTCAACAACCGCCTCGACGTGGTGCTGCCTGAAGCCGTGCTCGCCGCGCGCAAAGCCGCCTGGGTCCAGCCCGCGCCGCGCTACACCCGCGGCGTGCTGGCCAAATACGCCAAGCTCGTTTCCACCGCCAGCGAGGGCGCGGTGACCGACAAGTATCTGTGAACCTGAAGAGAAAAAAGAACCGCAGATGGACGCAGATCAACGCTGATAATAATGGGTTTATGACTTTATATCGCTCCATCCGTTGGGTTGGTCCCCTGATTGGTACAAGCTCTTGAAAATCCCGTTCATCTGCGGTTTTAATTCTCTTTTGAAACCACGGTCATGCCCGAATCCTATCATTGCAGCTCTTGTGGAGCCTCCATCGCCTTGGCCGATGTCAATGTGGCCAACGACATCGCGCTGTGCCGCCAATGCGGCAAGACCATGGCGTTTTCGCTGATCGCGCCGCTCCCCGGCGCGGCGGAAGTGGATCTAGAGCGTCCGCCCAAAGGCGTCCGCATCGAGGACAGCCCGCTGGGTGGCAGGTCGATGATCTATCGGAAAATCTCGCCCGTGGTGCTGTTCCTGATCCCATTCACCGCGGTTTGGTCGGGCGGGTCGATGTCCGCCATCTATGGATCGCAGATCCAGAAAGGCCATTTCGAGCTGACTCAGAGTCTCTTCGGCGTGCCGTTTCTGCTAGGCTCGGTGGTGCTGGTGTCGGTCATACTGTTCCTGCTCTGCGGGCGCTGGCGCATCCGCCATACCCCGGGCCTGCTCGAGGTGGCCATCGAGATCGGACCACTCGGGTGGACCCGCCGGCTGGCCTGTGACCGCAGCGCGCGCGTCAGCCTCCAAACCTCAACCTGGCAGCGCAACGGCGCTCCGCAGCAGGTCATCCAGGTGGACTGCCAGGCCAACACCTTGAAATTCGGCACCGGCATCCCCGACCAGGCCAAGGCGTTCATCGCCGAGGTCCTCCGCCGGACTCTGGCCGAGGGGTGAGTTTCTCTTGAAATCCGGCGGATTCTGATCTTTGGTCCCGTCCCCATGAGCCAACCTGCCTGCCCGCTGTGCGAAATGACCGATGTGCTCACCAACGCCGAGCAGCAGGAATGCCTGACCTGCGGCCATGAGTGGCCGCTCGAAACCCAGGCCGACGAGGTGGCCGGCGCACGCATCGTCAAGGACGCGTACGGCAACGTGCTGGCCGACGGCGACATCGTGGCCATGATCAAGGACCTGAAGCTCAAAGGCTCGTCCGACGTGCTCAAAGTGGGCACCAAGTCCAAGGCCATCCGCTTGGTGGACGGAGACCACGAGATTTCCTGCAAGATGGATGGCATGGCCATCGGCCTCAAAGCCTGCTTCGTGAAGAAAGTGGTTGGGTAGGCCGCCGAGCTTGTTGCCTCCCGCGTTCCCGCTTGACGCTTGTCCCTGACTCTTTCTAGCTTCTACACGCGCCGCGCACCCCGTGTCTCCGCCGCCCCTAACTCCCAACCATTTCGCCACCGTGGAACTCCAGGAAATCCGTCGCATCGTCGAGCTCATGAATGAGCACAGCCTCACGCTCTTCGATCTCACCAAGAAAGACTTTCATCTCAAATTGAAAAAAGGCACCGACCTCGATGACCTCCGCGGACTGCTGGCCAGCTTGCCTGCAGCGCCCGTCCCCCCGCCGGTGGCCGCTCCGGTGGCGGTTGCGCCGCCGGTTGCCGCGGTGCCGGTGGTGGAGGCCCCGGTGGAGGCTGGTCGCGAAATCACCTCGCCGATGGTGGGCACGTTTTATCTGAAAGTGGCGCCGGACGCGCCGAATTTTGTCGAAGTCGGCACGACGGTTTCGATCGGTCAGACCGTCTGCATCATTGAGGCCATGAAAGTGATGAACGAAATCAAGGCCGAACAATCCGGCACTATCACCGCGATCGTCGCCGAGGACGGGGCCCCCGTCCAATACGGCGACGCCCTGTTCCGCATCAAGTGACCGCCTGCCACCGGTCCCCGATCACTGATTATACCTTCCCACTCCCCAATGTTCAAACGCGTCCTGGTCGCCAACCGCGGTGAAATCGCCCTACGCATCATTCGCGCCTGCCGCGAACTCGATGTCCAATCCGTCGCTGTCTATTCCGAGGCGGACGTTGATTCGATGCACGTCCAGCTCGCCGACCAGGCGGTCTGCATCGGGCCGGCCTCGAGCAAGGAGTCCTATCTGAAAATGGACCGCATTTTCGCCGCGGCGGAGATCACTGGTGCGGATGCCATCCACCCGGGGTATGGGTTTCTGGCGGAAAACGCGCGCTTTGCCGCGATTTGCGAATCCTCCTCCATCACCTTCATCGGGCCGGCCGCCAGGCTCATCTCGCTGATGGGCGACAAGGCCAGCGCCCGCGCCACCGCCTTGGCCAATGGCGTGCCGGTCACTCCTGGCTCCGACCTCATGCCCGACGCGGAAACCGCCTTGGAGGAAGCCAAAAAAATCGGGTTTCCGGTGATGATCAAGGCCACCGCGGGTGGCGGCGGGCGCGGCATGCGGCCGTGTTTCCAGGCCGAGGATTTCATCGGGCAGTTTCAGGCGGCCTCCAGCGAGGCCATCGTCTGCTTTGGAAATGGCAGTTGTTATCTGGAAAAACTTGTGCTCAACCCGCACCACATCGAGTTTCAGGTCATCGGGGATTCCCACGGCAACTTCATCCACCTGGGCGAGCGCGATTGCTCGCTGCAGCGCCGCAACCAGAAGATCATCGAGGAATGCCCGTCGCCGCTGCTCACCCCGGCGCTGCGCGCCCGCATGGGCGAGGCCTCGGTCAACCTGATCCGCAATATCAACTATCAGAACGCCGGCACCATCGAATACCTCGTCGATGAACAGGCCGAGAATTTCTATTTCATGGAAATGAACACCCGGATCCAGGTCGAGCACCCGGTCACCGAGGAAGTGATGGGCTGCGAGCTGATCAAGGAGCAAATCCGCGTCGCCGCCGGCGAGCCGCTCTCGCGCCACGTGCTGGAGTCGAGCCCGCGCGGCCACTCGATCGAATGCCGGATCAATGCGGAGGATCCATTCAACAACTTTGCGCCCAGCCCCGGCACCATCGAGTTATGGTATGCCCCCGGCGGCAAGGGGGTGCGCGTGGATACCCACGTCTATTCCGGCTACACGGTTCCGCCGCACTATGATTCGATGATCGCCAAACTCATCGTCACCGCGGCCACCCGCGAGATCGCCATCGCCCGCATGAAGCGCGCGCTGGGCGAGTTCATCATTCGCGGCATCAAGACCACCATCCCGTTCCAACGCGAAATCATCTCCCACCCGGATTTCATCAACGGCACCTATGACATCGGCTGGGTGGCCCGGTTCATGACGGAGCGCACTAAGTGAGCAGCGATCATGATTCATGTTACTCCTATAAGTCCTATGGGACCTATAGGACTTATTAGAACCATGCCCACCCCTGCCAATCCCAAACTCTACGCCATCCTCGACCTCGGCTACGTCCCGGAGGCGAATGCCGCCGCGACCGCTGCTGAATTGTTAGCCGGCGGGTCGGACCTGCTGCAGCTGCGGGCCAAGCACCAGGACCTCGCCACCATCCGGCGCGTCGCGCTCCAACTCCTGCCGCTGTGTCGCGCTGCGGGGGTCCCGTTCATCCTCAACGACCACCCGGCGCTGGCCGCGGAGCTCGGCGCCGATGGCGTCCACCTCGGTCAGGACGACGGCCCGCTGGCTACCGCGCGCTCGGCCCTGGGGCCTGATAAAATCATCGGCCGCTCGACCCATTCGCTCGCCCAGGCCCGCGCCGCGCTCGCCGAGGGCTTCGATTACATTGGCTTTGGCCCGTTGTTTGCCACCCCCACCAAGCCCGGGCGGCCGGCCATCGGTCTGCACGAAATCGCCGCCATGCAACGCGAGGTCGGCGCGCTCATCCCCGCGTTCTGCATCGGCGGCATCAAGCGCGCCAATCTCACATCCGTGCTGGCCGCCGGCGCGCGCCGCGTGGTCATCGTCTCCGAGTTGTTGCAGGCCCCGGACGTGGCTGCCGCCACCCGCAAGGCGCGCGCGATGATCTAACGGCTGACCGCGGACCCGGCGAGCACTTCCTGAACTCGTCCCGCGATCAAGTCGGCGAGCTGGGTTTCGCCCTCTTCGCGCAGGAACGCGCAATAGTTGGAGGCCACGGCTTCGAGGTCGTCGCGGAATTCCGGGCCGAGGGCTTCGAAGCCGGCCAGCGCGTTTTCGAAATGGCGGCGCGCCCACGAGCGGTCGCCGGTGCTGAGCAGGGCCAGCGCCAGATTGTTATGGGATTGGGCGGTATCGGGGTGCTCCTCGCCTAACAGCTTGCGGCGGGTTTCCAGCGCCATCATGTGCATCTCACGCGATTGCTCGTGGAAGCCAGCCGTCTGATAGAGGGCTCCGAGGTTGCTGGACACCGTGGCGGTTTGCTCGTGTTCCTGGCCGAGTTGCGAGTGGACGATTTCGAGTGCCCGCAGGAACTGGGTTTCGGCCGCATCGAGTTCGCCGGCGGCTTTGTAGAGAAAGCCGAGGTTGTTGGCCATGGCCATGATGTCGAGCATGAGCGGCGGTTCATGACGTTCAAAGAAATCGATGGCTTGATGCCAGTGCTGGCTCGCTTTGTCTTGGCGGCCAAGTCCGTCATAGGCGGCCCCGAGACCCGCGTGCAGGCACCCGATCTGACCGAATTGATCCGGGCGGTTTTCGAGTTGGTCGAGGGCTTGCCGGTAGTCGTCGCAGGCGAGGGTGTAGTTGCCGAGTTCGCGGTGGATGTCGCCGCGGATTTCGAGCGTCGAGGCGAAGGCGTCGATGCTGTCGAGATTGGGTCCGAGGGAGTGCTGGCATTTTTCCACTGCGGCGGAGGCGGCGTGGAGCGCCTCGTCAAGGTCACCGGCCGCGCGCAGGGATTGGACGCGGTCTTGTAAGATGCCAATCAGGGTAGCGGTCGGTGAGTCCATGGGATTTCAGTGGTGAATTGCAAAGCTAGTATTGCCGATTTTACTCCACTGACGAGCGGAAAGCGTCAGTGGGCACAAGTCTTTCGAGCAAGGTGTCGCGCGAGGCCGGCAACGAGCCGAGCATGTCACGCAGGGAAATGGCTGCCGGTTGCGGATGGCCGGCGATGCCTAGCAGCCGGACCAACTCGCGCTCGAAGTGGCGCAGCGCCCGGAGGCTGGGCGCCGTGGTGTCGATGTGGTCGAGCGCGCGGCCTAGCAGATCGTGCAATTCCGGGTCCGGATGTTCGGGTTCCACGGCGGATTCTAACAATTGGCAGAAATAGGCCGCCAGCAAGGTGGCGGTGTAGTTTTTGCGCAAGCCCTCGCGCCAGTGACCAATGACCACCTCGCGCAAGCCGTGCAAATCGCCCCGCCGCGCCCGCTGGAAGCTGATGTCGCCGCTGAAAAACAGATCCAGCTGGCCGGCAAACGGGCTCCTGGGGCGGCGGGCGCCTTTGGCCACGGTCTTGATCAGGCCGTGGTCCGCGCTGAACCAATGGACGATCAAGCTGGTGTCGGTCAACCGGGTGAGGCGGGTCAGTATGGCCGGCGTGGAGAGCACTCGGAGACTCTCGCGCAATCCCCGGCGGGTGTCCACTGGCAAGTCATGGAGCCGGGACGTCGGCGCCCGCGTGCATGGCGGTGTAGCCGCGTTCGTGCCAACGCCGCCCCGCAGGGCAGTTCCAGTTGCCACGCACGTGATCGCGCCATACGATCGTGCGCATGTCCGGTGCCTACACGCTCGTTCTGGAAACCTCTACGCCCCATGCCTCCATCGCGCTGGTCGGACCGGCGGGGGTGGTGGCGCAGCGCGGGTTTCGCAGTGACCGCAATCACAACGCCCTGTTGTTCGAACCGCTGGAGGAATTGTTGCGGACCTGCGGACCGGGCCATCTCGGGCTGGTGCTCGTCGGCAGCGGGCCGGGCAGTTACAGCGGAACGCGCGTGGGCATCGCCGCCGCGCAGGGCGTGGCCATCGCACTGGGGTGTCCGGCGGTCGCCGTGCCCTCGATTCTCGCCGTGCCGGCCGCCGATGGCGGCGCTGCTTGCGTGGCCATCGGCGACGCGCGGCGCGGCAGTTTCTGGCACGCGCCGGTGGAACTGGGCCGTCTCACGGAGGAACCCGCGCTGTGCGACGCCACACAACTGCAAGCCATCGTAGCGGCGGCGGCCGCTTCTGTCATCGCGGTGTTTGCCTTTGAGGAGCCCGGCCGATTTCCGCTAGCGTCCGAGCTCGCCGATCACGTCAAGCTGGCCGTCCCGGATGCCACCCGGCTGTGGCAGGCATGGGACCGCACCGCCGCGGCCACTCGAGACCAGTGGATGGCGGCCATCCCGCAGCCGCTCTACCTCAAACCGCCGCACATCACCCCGGCCAAGCCCGTGTCGTGGCGGCGACTGGGGTGATCCTCCCGCCTGTCGCCCAAGCCCTCAGGAACCTGTGCCCGGCGGCGGGGCCAGCCGCAGATCGGGCAGCTTCTCGGGAACGGTGCCGCAGGCGAGTTTGGTGGCGGTGGCGGTGGCGCCGCTGGCGGCCGGGCGCACGGTCATGCGCACAAAGCCATTGAGGGCGGGTTCAACCAAGGCCAGGCCCAGACGGCTGCTGGTCGGTCTGCCCGGATTGAGGATTTGGCGGACTTCCCATGCGCCGCGCCCGGAGAACTCGACATCCACCTGCAACACCGCGTCCTGGCCGCCGTCGATGAGAAAGCGTGCGCTGCGCTCCTGGCCTGCCACCAGATACCAATCGCCGAGCCCGACCAATGCCGACGCGAAGGCCGAGGGCGCGGCAAATTCGAAACTGTCTTCGATTGCCAAACTGCCATTGCCGTCGCGCTGATAGGTCCATTGCCGTTCCAGCTTTTTTAGCCCGGCATCCGGATAGGCCGATGAGCAATCGATGGCAACCCGGTCGCGCGCGTCGCTGAACTCGGTGCGCAGCACTTGGCCGCTGCATTGGGCGCCCTCGGCCTGCAAGGTGCCCGCCACCACCGGCACCGAATGGCCGAAGGAACTCAACACCGGCAAGCGGTAGCGGTCGCGGCTGAAAGTTTCCGCCCGATACACCATCGCCCCCGGATCGGCGATCACGGGTTTGCCCTTCCAGACCACGATGGTGGTGCCGACGTCGTTGTGGTTGTGATGTTCGCCGTTGTGGCCGCCTTTCCACGCCACCGCCATCCCGCCGGCCTGCGCCGGGCGCGCCACACACACCCCGCTCTCGGCAAACCACGAATGCCGCGCCAGCACCGCGGGCTCCGCTGACGTCCCTGCGGCCGCCGCCTCGCGCCGCACGACCAACCCGGTCATGATCTGATAGAGAGTGGACGATTCCGCGAGCGCGGCGGAGGGTCTGCCGGTAAATGCCTGCTTGGCAAGCCGCCACCCGACGAGCTCCACCAAACGCGCGTCCGGCCGGGCGGTCAGCCCGCAATCGGCGAACGCCGGATAGATCCCGCCGGTGATCTCCAGCCGCGCCGGCGCGCCGGCGATGACCGGGATGGCGGCGGCCTTGCACAAGTCCACCTGGCCGCCGGTTTGCGCCCGCAACAATTCCTCCAGAATCATGTAATGGCCGAAGCCGAAATTCCAGTAGCCAATGCCTTCGCTGCAGTAGCCGTCCTTGCCGAATCCCGATAGAAAGATCTCCATGTTGCGCTCCGCCCAGGCCACCGCCTTGGTGCGGGTTGCGCGCGACGGCTCGCTGGCCAGAATCGCCCCCACCGTGCCGGCGGTGCACACCGCATTCCAATTGTTGGTGGTGCGCGCCCACCAATGGCCCGCCTTGACCTCCTTGGAGGCGGTTCCGTCGATCGTGCGCAACACCGGGCCGGTGACCCGCCGCGCCACGTTCTCGCGCATCAGTTGCAAGGTGGCGGCAGGCAGCCGCCCGTCTAACAACCACGCCGCGAGCGCCATCTGATAGCCGTTCATCGCCGCCGCCAGGTCCACATACGGCTCGCCGCCCTTGAAAACCTGCGCGTTGCGATCATGCGCGGGCATCAACCACGACGGGTCGGCGCATAAACCCCTGACGGTTTGCTCGATCGCCGGGGTGAAGCGGCCCTTGCCTTCCAGGCATTCGCCCAGCACCAGGCGGGTGAAGCGGTTCCATCGCGGAGTGAGTTGGTCCTGATAGCGGGTGCGGTTGCCGTTGGTCGAATAATCCAGATAGCGCTCGGCATCAAATGGCGGCATCGGCGCTTTCAGACTGGCTTCCGCGCGCTTGATCGCCGCGGCCCCCTCCGGAGTTTGCGCCCATTCCCCCCACCATACCCGGTCCGTGGCGGGCCGCCCGATGCCGCACGGCTGCAGCGGCAGCTTGTCGGTGAGATCCGCCGCCGCCAGCGTGCCACCCCCCGCCAGCCACGCCAGCGCGTATTTCAAGATTCGGATGTTCATGTGGCACAGATACGCCGCCCGCCCGCCAATGCTTTCATCGGTAACCGATCCGATTGAGCGCCCCCGGCCGCCTTGTTCATGATCGCCACCACATGGAGGTGGCGCATTCCATTGGCATCAGTCACTTCGGCATGCGCTGTTCCCGATTAGTGATGCGATGGCCCCCATGCTTTGCTAACAGCCACGGCGGTCTTATGGCACGCGCGGGAACCGGGAGAAATCGGGTGGGCGTTTTTCGAGGAACGCCTGTTTGCCCTCGCGACCTTCCTCGCTCATGTAGTAGAGCAGGGTGGCGTTGCCCGCGAGGTCGAGCAGGCCCATCTGGCCGTCGCAATCGGCATTGAGGGCGGACTTGAGGCAGCGCAAGGCCATCGGCGAGTGGGCCAACATCTCGCGGCACCACTGGAGGGTTTCGCGCTCCAGATCGGCGAGCGGCACGACGGTGTTGACCAGGCCCATGTCGAGCGCCTGCTGGGCGTCGTATTGGCGGCACAGATACCAGATTTCGCGGGCCTTTTTCTGGCCGACGATGCGCGCCAGGTAACTCGACCCGAGTCCACCATCGAACGAGCCGACCTTGGGGCCGGTCTGGCCGAAGCGGGCATTGTCGGCCGCGATGGTCAGGTCGCAGACGATGTGCAGGACGTGACCGCCACCGATGGCATAGCCGGCGACCATGGCGACCACCGGCTTGGGCAACGAGCGGATTTTCTTCTGGAGGTCGAGCACGTTGAGGCGCGGGATGCCGTCTTCGCCGATGTAGCCGGCATGGCCGCGGACTTTCTGGTCGCCGCCCGAGCAGAACGCGAGCTCGCCCGCGCCGGTTAAAATGATCACCCCGACGGTGGGGTCCTCATGGGCATGGTCGAAGGCCGCTAACAATTCCTTGACGGTTTTCGGGCGGAAGGCATTGCGCACTTCGGGCCGGTTGATGGTGATTTTGGCAATCTTGCCCGCATCCGTTGTCTCATAACGGATGTCCTCAAACTCGCGCACGGTGGTCCACATGCCGCGCAGGTTGAACGCTCCGGTGCCGCCCTGCAATCCTAACCCTTTGCAAGAGGGAAGGTGATTCGGTGATCCTGGATTGGAAAATAGAACCACAGATCAATAGGATAGACGCAGATTTCCAGAGAGTTATAACGAAAACCCGCCTCACCTGTTGAGGTAGCGGGCCGTCATCTGCAAAAGTCTTATTATCAATTCTCTATCCGCGTAAATTCGGTTCATCTGTGGTTTGCGACCGAATCACGGGCAACACGCCGCGCAGGAAGGCCGCCACTTGCGCTGCCAGCCAGGCTTCCGCCTCCCACGGCACGCGGTGGCCGGCGCCCGGCGCGATGGCCAGGGTGGCGCGTGGCATCCGCGCCACCGCCTGGCCGGCTAAGGCGAGGAATTTCGGATCCTGGTCGCCGGCTACCCACAGCACGGGAGTGGTAATTTGATGCAACCGGTCCCACAACGGTTCCTGGACTCCTAACGACCAATCGACAAAACTGCGGGCGATTTCCCGGCGGCGCATCACCAGCCGCCCTGAGGCCTGGGGGTCGCGCGGCACAGAGTGGCCGAGGATGGGTTGCGCGTTCCAGGCGTCGAGAAACTCCTGCCAGTTGCCGGTGAGGGCCCTGGCTGCCCAGGCGGCATCCGCCGCGCGCCGGGTCGCCCGCTGCGCCGCGGCTTCCAAGCCCGGATCCGCGGCAATGATGACGGCCGCCTGCCACGGAGGGTCAGGATCTAACAACGCATGCAGCGCCAGCCGCCCGCCCATCGAGTACCCTAACAACGCCCGCCCGCAGCACCGCGCCACCTCGCCGCCGGCCTCGGCATTGAGCGCCGCGCCGAAGTCCGGCAGCGGCAGCGCCTGGCACTCGAGGAAGCGCCACAAATCCACCGCCCGCGAGCCGGTCCGGCGGGCGGCGAGCGCTTTGGCGAAGCCGCGCCAATCCGCGGCCATGCCGACCGCGCCGTGCAGGCACCAACATTCCATGGCGCCGGCCGCGCGGCATTCGTCGGCTTGTTTGGAATATTGGATCATCGCGGGGTGGATTGTTCGACGACCTGACGGAAGGCCTCCCGCGTGAAATACCATGCCTGCTGCGGTGCTGGTCGCACCCCCCCCTGCCTAGCTGGATCAGCCGGAGTTGTCAAACGCCGGTGACTGGAAGTGGGTTGTGATGGGGGAATCCATGGAACCCGAATTCCGAAGTCGGGTGCCAAGCAGGCGCCAAAGACACCACTGACCTCACTGAAAAATTTCCAGAGTCGCAGGCAGCTCCATTTGGAGATTTCCGGATCGTCGGCCACCGATCCCTATTCTCAATATTCTCAGTGTTCTCAGTGTCTTGTCAGGATGTCCGTGGTTCTTCTGCAACGATCCAGCATTCATCTTGGTTTTTCGGGTTGAATCCGTGGCCGGGCGCTTTTTCTCGTTTCCATGTGGGCAGGTCCGGGTTCAACTAAGCGCGCCGCGCCACTACCGGGCGGCGTCACACTCCAACCGTTATGTGGAAAGGCCGCTTCTCCCAAGACACATCGTCACTCGTCCAACAGTTTGGCGAATCCATTTCGTACGACTGGCGTTTGTACCCGCACGACATCGCCGGGTCCATCGCCCATGCCCGTGCCCAACTCGTCGCAGGCCTGCTCACCGCCGTCGAGTTTGGCGCGATTGAAGCCGGTCTGCGCGCGATCGAAGCGGACATCGCGGCCGGCCGCTTCGAGTTCAAGACCTCGCTCGAAGACATCCACATGAACATCGAGGCCGAGCTCACCCGCCGCATCGGCCCGGCAGGCGCCAAACTCCACACCGCCCGCTCCCGCAACGATCAGGTCGCCACCGATACCCGCCTCTATTGCCGTGCGGCCATCGACGGCCTGTTCGGCGCAGTCGCGGGCTTGCAGCACGCCTTGCTGGGCCGCGCGCAGCAATACGCCGCCACCGTCATCCCGGGCTACACCCACCTCCAGCGCGGCCAGCCAGTCACCGCCGGCCACCATTTCCTCGCCTATGTGGAAATGCTCGAGCGCGACAAGTCCCGCCTCGCGGATTGCCGCCGCCGCCTCAATGTCTGCCCCTTAGGCTCCGGCGCGCTGGCCGGCTCTACCCTCAACCTCGACCGCCACGCCATCGCCGCCGAACTCGGCTTTGACGCCATCACCCACAACTCGATGGACGCCATCGCCGACCGCGACGGCATCGCCGAGCTGCTCTTCGTCATCTCGCTGTGCGGCGTCCACCTCTCGCGCCTCAGCGAGGACCTGATCCTGTGGTGCACCGCCGAATTCGCCTTCGCCGCCCTCTCCGACGCCCACACCACCGGCTCGTCGCTGATGCCGCAAAAGAAAAACCCCGATGTCTGCGAACTGACACGCGGTAAAACCGGTCGGTTGGTAGGCAATCTGATGAACCTGTTGATTGCGCTCAAAGGCCTGCCGCTCACGTACAACCGTGACTTGCAAGAGGACAAGCCGCCGTTGTTTGACTCGGTGGATACGCTGCGGATGATACTGGCGGTGAACACCGAAATGATCGGGGCGATGGAGTTGCGCGAGGACAAGTGCCGTGCGGCAGCGGCGGACCCGATGTTGCTGGCGACGGATTTGGCGGATTATTTGGTCACCCAGGGGGTGCCGTTCCGTCACGCCCACGAACTCGTAGGCCAAGCGGTGGCGGAGTCCATCCGCAGCGGCACGCCGCTCGATCAGCTCGATCTGGCGGCCATCGACCCAGCTTACGGGCCGGGTGCCAAGGAGGTTTTTTCGGTGGAGCGGGCGCTGGCCGCCCGCTCCAACCCGGGGTCGCCCTCGATTGCCAACGTTCGGGCAGAGATTTTGAAATGGCAGGCCGTCTTGACGTGATCGCGTTGACGGTGGGACATCCGGGTCAAATCGTGGCGAGCCAGTTGCGGGGGTCACTTTCCGGGAGAGAGCCACCGGCGGCAACGCAGCATCCCCTGATATGAAACTCCTGCTCATTCTCGGACTCGCCACCATGGCTGCCACCGCTCAGGATCTGCCCGGTTGGAAACTCGTGTGGAGCGATGAATTCGCCCGCCCGGGCCTGCCCGACCCGGCAAAATGGAACTATGAAAAAGGCCGGCTGCGCAACCACGAGCTGCAATGCTATACCGCCCAGCGCCACGAGAATGCCCGGGTGGAAGACGGTAAATTGATCATTGAGGCTAGAAAAGAACCCATGGACGGCGGCCAGTTCACCTCCGCCAGCCTGATTTCCCGCGGCCACGGCGAGTGGACCTACGGCCGCATCGAGGTGAAGGCGAAGCTGCCCGTCGCCCGCGGCACCTGGCCTGCCATCTGGATGCTGCCTGACGACCACGGCGCCGTCCCATGGCCGCGCTGCGGGGAAATCGACATCATGGAGCATGTCGGCCATGATCCAGGTGCCATTCACGGCACGCTGCACAGTGAGACCTTCAACCACGTCAAACGCACCCAGCGCGGTGCCCAGTTGTTCGTTTCGACCGCCAGCGGTGATTTCCACCTCTATGCCATGGACTGGTCCGCCGAGCGCATCGTGATCCAGGTCGACGGCAAAACCTACGCGAGCTATGACAAAAAATCCGGTGACACGTCGGCGGAGTGGCCGTTCAACAAACCGTTTTACCTCATTCTCAACCTGGCCATCGGCGGGGCCTGGGGCGGCCAGAAGGGTGTCGATGACGGCGCATTCCCGCAGCGCATGGAAGTGGATTACGTGCGGGTCTATCAGAAACCGTAATTGCATCAATCCGCCGCCGCTGACTGGAGCCGCAACGCCTGCTCGAGGGCTTTCACCCGCTCGATGAGTTTGGGCAGGCGGCGCACGGTGGCGCGGAGTTTCATCTCCTCACGGAACGGGATGGCCGGTAGGCCGGAATACACCTGGCCGCCGGCCAGGTTGGTGGTCACGCCGGCGCGGCCGGTGAGCGTGGTGTTGTCGCCGATGGTGACATGGCCGACGGTGGCCGCCTGGCCGGCCATGGTGACGTAGTTGCCCAGACGGGTGCTGCCTGAAATGCCGACGAACGCCACGATCAGGCAATGCTTGCCGATGACGCAGTTGTGGCCGATTTGGACCAGGTTGTCGATTTTGGTGCCTTCGCCGATGAGGGTCTTGCCAAAGCGGGCGCGGTCGATGGTGGTGTTCGCGCCGATTTCTACGTCATCGCCGATTTCGACAATGCCGACCTGGTCGATTTTAACGTGGCGGCCATTCACCAACTCGTAGCCGTAGCCATCGGAACCGATGACCGCGCCGGGCTGCAGCAGGACCCGCTCGCCTAACACGCAGCGCTCGCGCACCGTCACGTTGGACATGAGGTAGCAGTCGCGGCCGATCCGCGCGTCTTCGCCGATGACGCTGTTAGGGCCGATGGTGGTGCCATTGCCAATGGTAGCCCCGGCCATAATGACGGCCCCGGCCTGAACACATACCTGGTCCGGATCGAGCACGGCGCAGGGATCCACCGATGCCTTGGGATGGATTCCGGGGGTGAACTTGCGGCTGGCAGCGGCGAAATGCCGGACCACCACCGAGAATGCGAGCGTGGGGTTGTCCACGGCAATCAGCGCGACTCCTTCCGGCCCATCGACCACCCCGCGCGGCACGATGACCGCCGCCGCTTGGGTGAGGAGGAACTGCCCGTGATATTTCTCGTTCCCCAGAAAGCTGACGTCACTGGGTCCCGCCACATCGAGCGCGGCCATGCCGGCAATCGGCAACTGGCTTCCGCCCCGGACGATGTCACCATCGACCCACTGGGCGAGCTTGGAAAGCGTTAGGATAATGGCCAACTCGGCAGTGGGCTGGATTATTTCTCGTCACCCGCGCCAGGTGCTGGCTGCGGGATTTCAGGCTTGGCATCGCCTTCGGTCGGCAGGGAGCCTGCAGGGGCATCCTTGTTGAGGGTCTTGAGCAAACCGGCGGTGATGTCGGTGGCGTCCTTGGTGTAGAGGAGGAAGGGAACCTGCGAGGTGCTGAGACCGGACTTGTCGAACACGTAGTCGAAGTTGTCCAGCTTGGCCCGTTCTTCGACGAGTTTGCGGATTTCCTCGAGGATGCCCTTCATGCGTTGCACCATTTTCTCGTTGAGGGCCTGATTGCGCCGTTGCAGGAATTCTCGGCGCTCGCGGTCCAGGGCGATGCCTTCCTGTTGCTGGCCTTGCCAATCCTTAAAGAGCGTTTGCTTCTTCGAGTCGTTGATCGCGGGATCCTCAAGTTGCTTGCGCAGATTGCCGAGGTTTTCCTCCAGGTCGCGGATCCGGGTCAGGCGCTCGTTGTTGTCCTTTTGGATGCGTGCCCGCTCCACATTGATCTGTTTCTGCGCTTCGTTGGTGCGGTAATACTGCTTGAACAGCTCCTGCATGTCCACCGTGGCGATGTTGAGTTTGCCCTCTTGCGCGGCCGGGGCCAGGGTGACGAGGGAGGCCGCGAGTGCGGTGCTGAGAAAACGACGGATGAGTGTCATTGGTTGGTGAGTTGGGGTTCGCAAAGCGGGGATCGGCGCGCAACCTGACTGCAAAACCGCGGCCCGTCAAGACTCATCCAAACCCTTTACACGGAGGCAGCGGCCATGCTTGTTGGAGATGGAGGTGGGTGAGAGTTTCTTCATGAGGGGCATGGGCGGCCCGCCCGTGATCTGCATTGGCAAGCATGGTTTCGGCTTCGTGGATGATGACGTTGCCACTCCGCCCGTGTCAGAAGAAAATCTTTGGTCACGGGCGAGAAATGGCTTTACAAGCCGGGGTGGGCCGCTAGTTTTTCCGCCCCGGTTGGCACGTGCGACCGGTCCCGCTCCAACCATTTTACGCCATGAAAGTTCTTTCATCCCTCGCCTCCGCCAAGCGCCGTCACGCCGATTGCCAAGTTGTGAAACGCAAAGGAACGGTTTATGTGATCTGCAAATCGAACCCGAAATTCAAGGCCCGCCAAGGCGCAACCGCCGGCACCCGCCTCTCGAAAAAAGGCCTCTGAGCGCGCCCGTCGCGCCGCGGCGCGCGTGCCCCCAGAATGGAAAAGCGGCTTGTTGGCCGCTTTTTTCACGCCCGGGCGGCAAGCCGTTCCAATACCCGCCCGGCGGCAATCATGCCGAAGCTGGCGATGAGGTGGCTGGCCGTGCCAAAACCCGACGCGCAATTGAGCCGTAGCGCAATCTCCTCCGGTTTGTCTTTGGTCACCGTGCCATCGCAGTGTGAATAATACGGTGCCTCGTCGGAATACACCGCGTCGATGCCGAATAAAATCGGCTCCTGGCCGCGCGTGTTTTTCGGGAATCCGAAGTCGTTGCGCAGGCCGCGGCGCAGTTGCAGTAGCAGTGGATCCATGCCGCTGTAGGCCAGATCAGTCACCCGGATGCGCGTCGGATCGCGCCGCCCGCCGGCTCCGCCGCAGGTGACGGTGTAGATGCCGCGCCGGTGGCACTCGGCGGCCAATAACGCTTTGTGGCGCGCGTAATCAATCGCGTCGATCACCGAGTCAAAGCCGGCATCGAGGATTTGTGCGGCGGATTTCTCGTTGAAAAACTTCGGCACGATGTGGATGTCACAGCCCGGATGAATCGCCACCACCCGCTCGGCCATCGCCTCGGTTTTTTGGCGGCCGATCTGGCCGTCCATGGCGTGGAGTTGGCGGTTGACGTTGGTGAGACAAATCTCGTCCAAATCCACCAAGGTGAGGTGGCCGATGCCTGACCGGGCGAGCGCTTCGACCGCCCACGACCCGACTCCACCCACGCCGATGACCGCCACCCGAGCGCTCAGGAAGCGCGCCAGCGCCGCCTGGCCGTAAAGCCGGGCGATGCCGCCGAAGCGATGTTGGAGTGACCCGGGCACGCGCGCAACATGCAAGCCGTCGGCGCGCGAGTCACGCCCGGAATGCGGGACGTGATACAGGTGGCGCGCTACCGCCGGGAGCGCATGCCAATGATCCGTCCATGCGAGGACTTGCGGGCAGTCGTTGGGCCTCTTTTGGCTTTTCATTGGCGGCGGCCTGCGTCGAGGCCGCGCCAGTGCGAGCGCACACCCGACGATTCCGCTCACCGCCCTGCCAGCCACAAACTGGCGTGGATTTTGAAATCGATGACCAGGCCGGCGGCTTGTTGTTCGCTCAGCCACGCCCGTAGGCTGGTGAGGGGCACGTGGTGGACGATGATGTCCTCGCTACCCACCCCGCCGCCCGCGTGCTCCCAGGTGAGATCCGTGGCCTGGAACAGGTGGATGAACTCGGAGGTCAGCCCGGCGGAGGTGGGGGTGGCCAGCAGCGGCTCGATGGACCCGGCACGGTAGCCGGTTTCCTCTAACAGCTCACGAGCGGCGGTGGCGGCGAGTGATTCCCCGAGGTGGGCGGGTTCGTCGCCGACGATGCCGGCGGGGATTTCGATGACGCGGCGTTGGATGGGGATGCGGAATTGTTCGACGAGGACGATCTCCTCCTGCGGGGTGATGGCGAGGATGCCGACGCAGCAATCCGACTGCGGGCGGCGGACGAAGTCCCAGTGGCCGAGGCGATGCACGTTGAGCCAGCGGGATTTAAACAGGGTTTCCAGGGTGGGCATGGGTGAATTGGTTCTAAGAAACGTTGGCAGCCGGACGTGAAGAGGATACGTCTCCCGCGCGCTGATGTCCCGCCACGATTTCCAGATTCCCGTCACCTTCAAGCACCGTGTGGTGTTTACCCGCCATGCGTTCGCGCCCGACAATGCCGAACTCGCCGGAATCCTGCGCGAAGGCGCCGGACGGCGGGCGCTAGTTTTCGTCGAAGCCGCGGTGGCGTCCGCGTGGCCGCAGTTGGCCAGCGAGATCGACGCCTACTTCAGCCATCTCGACATCGACTGCTGCGGTATCCAGGTGCTGCCGGGCGGCGAAGCGGTCAAGGCCGACGACGCGTGGGTCCGTGAGGTCTGGCAAACCATCGACGCGGTGCACCTCGACCGGCATTCGTATGTGTTGGCCATCGGTGGCGGGGCGTTTCTGGATGCCGTCGGGTTTGCCGCGGCCACCGCCCATCGGGGCGTCCGCCTGGTCCGGTTTCCCACCACCACCTTGGCCCAGGACGACAGCGGCGTGGGCGTGAAATGCGCGATCAATGCGTTTGGTAAAAAAAACTGGATTGGGGCGTTTGCGGTGCCCTTTGCGGTGATCAACGACTTCCGGTTCCTGCACAGCCAGGACGAGCCCACCCGCCGCGCGGGCTTGATTGAAGCGGTCAAAGTGGCGCTGGTCACAGACGGTGGATTTTTCGAGTGGATCGAGGCCAACCTGACCGCGCTCGCCGAGTTGGAACCGGCCGTGCTCGAATCCTGCGTGGAAAAATCCGCGCTGTTGCACGTCGGGCACATCGCGGCGGGTGGCGATCCGTTTGAGACGGGATCGAGCCGGCCGTTGGATTTTGGCCACTGGGCGGCGCACAAGCTCGAGGCGCTCACCAATTACCACTTGGCCCACGCGCCGGCGGTGGCCATCGGGCTGGCGTTGGACACGCTGTATTCCGCGCGTGCCGGGCTGGCTCCGGCCGCCGTGGCGGATCGGGTTTTCCGGGTGCTCGCCGGGCTGGGCTTGGCCTGCTATCATCCGGCGCTGGATTGGTTGGATGCCTCTGGGCGGCGGCGGGTGTTGGCCGGATTGGACGAATTCCGTGAGCATCTGGGCGGGGAACTGACAGTGCTGATGCTGCAGGATATCGGCGCCGGCACCAATGTCCACTGGCTTGAGCCGGTTTTAGTCGGCGATTGTATCGACGAATTGAGCAACCGGTGACCTACCAGATCGAGGGGCCCGAAAAATCATGCTTGCCGTGGTCGGGGAATCTCGGTTAGTTACGTGCATGCGTTCACGCTTCATTGCCCCATTGTTGATATTGTCAGCCCTTACGGGTTCTCTCCCCGCGGCGGTTTCGTTGCCAAGCGACAGTGCTGCAGCGGTGCCCGCCGCAGCCGAGGGGCTCGCCAAACCCGCGATGGAGGCGTTCCAAGCAGGCCGCCATGCCAAGGCCGTCGAGTTGGCCAAACCGCTGGCCGAACAAGGCAACGCGGAAGCGCTGTATCTGCTGGGGTTTGCCTCGGAGTCCGGCCAGGGCATGGACGTTTCCAAGGAAAAGGCGCTTGAGTATTACCGCAAGGCAGCCGCTGGCAAACACAAGGATGCCGTCTATCGGCTCTCGTTCATCCTGCTGGCTTCCGACAAGGAAGACGAGCGCGACCAAGCCCGCCAAGCGCTCGAAACTGCCGCCAAGGATGATCCTTCAGTGGCTGCCCGCATTCTGGGCGAAGCCTACCTGCGCGGCATGCTGACTCCGGCGCCGGACCCCGATAAGGCCATTTTCTGGTGGAAACACGCTGCCGGTGCCGGCGATGTCGTC
>Ga0209499_1000236_pt1 | contig 41461 bp, 33 predicted proteins | sample C_130208_EF_Meta_FD_187306 | JGI IMG/M metagenome (GOLD analysis project Ga0209499, IMG submission 187306) | Freshwater microbial communities from Lake Croche, Canada to study carbon cycling - C_130208_EF_MetaG (SPAdes) (version 2) | ecosystem: Environmental > Aquatic > Freshwater > Lake... | reverse complement strand
GAAATATAGCAAATGCATTGGATTTTTTCAAGTTCTCCAAGGCCTTATCCGCAATAAATTCAGCTATGAAAATCGTGTTAACTAAATCCTGTAATTTGTCCCATTCCGAAATCGTTTCTACCTGCCCATTTGAACCCGAATAAGTAAAATTAAGATTAGCGAAGGACAATTCGCCTTGATATTTATTCCATGAATCGTTTAAATCTTTAAACTGAAAACCCAAAAACAAGGGATATTCTTTGCCAGCCATTTCAAAAATGGCTTGCATTAATTCTTGAACTAGGTTTTCTTCAAATTCTAAAAATCTAGGTACAAAAGAGGTTGAATTTATTCCTTCTATCGAAATGAAAGGTTCTGAGTCTTTAGGGTCACAAGAACCTGATTTATATTTAGAGAAGCTAATGGCTAATCTATTTTTCCAAATGAGGGGTAATTCTCCAGACCATTCAAATTTATCTTCCACGCTTAAACCCTCTGAAATAAGTTCTTCGGCTGAAAAATCTTCTCTTTCAAGATACTGAATATGCAAGGAGAGGCCTAAATTATCATTTTCGAAACTTTTAAAATCAAACAATGCCTCAAAATGATAGGGAGCAGGGATGTCACTTGGACTTTCATAGAAAAGTTTAAAATCTTGATTAAAAAAATCCATGTTTATGATTTTAAATGATTGAAATACAAAGTTAATGTATTTGAGCGATCAATTTTCCCCGAATTTGTATACATAAAATGAGGCAAACAAATAACCTCTTTAGGTATTTCCCAAGCGTTTAAATTCATTTTTAAGTGTTGAATTAATTCAGATTGAAAGTCAAGTCCAAGCGTGTTCTCGATAAATAAAACCAATTTTTGGCCAAAAAAAGGATCATCCAACCCCCAAGCAAATAGTTTATATTCGGATGATTTTTGAGCAAAAAACAAATGACAACATTTTTCTATTGTTTCGGGTTGAATTTTTCTTCCCCCAGAATTGATTACAAAATCGTTTCTACCTAAAAGCAGAAAATGATTCTTATCGACTAGTTCAGCCCGATCATTTGTTTCAATCCATTGGTTAAGTGTGCTAGGCGAATTTATGCATAAACAACCTTGATCATTAATTTTAATCTTTACTTGAGCTAAGCATTGATATGCAAAAGTTTCCTTGCTTATAGATCTAAAGGCTATGTGAGAAGATGTTTCTGTCATTCCGTAGGTTTGAAAAATGGGCAATTGAATGACTTTCGTTGTTAATTTCAAGGATGATGTTAATTCAGAACCACCGATTAAAATTCCTTTAACCTTAGAAAATATAGTTAATATATTGATTTTTGATTGAAGAATTGTAGACCATTGTGTTGTAACAAATGAGGCTAGATGAATATGAATAGGTTTTACGATACTTTCTAAAGGATTTTGACAAGGTTCTATGAGCACAACTGTTAGGTTTAAAACTAATGCTCGGACTAACATCATAGCTCCAGCTATATATTCAATGGGTAAACAAAGTAATACATGGTCACCCTCTTGTAAATTAAGCCATTCTTTAGTCATATTAGCTGATTCAATCATGCTGACTCGAGACAAATAAATAGGCTTAGGCTTTCCTGTAGAACCACTTGTATGAAATAAAAACTCATCTTTGCCCGAGTTCCACTGTTGGCAAAATTCAAATACTTCTTTTTGAAAAGAATTCAATGGCTCAGGATAACTAGAAAGTTGTGGATTAAATAGAAGCATAAATTAATATTCTATCCAAAATTAGCCAAACATTCTCTAATTTTATGGGTTAATACATGGTCCAATCATAATTTACTTTTATTCATGCCAGAAGAAGCATTTTTAAATCCCATAAATCCCGAAAAGGTGGCTCAGAATCCTGGGTTGCTTCCTTATGCTCATACCGCTGGGGGAGCCATCATAAGGCCAGAAGATATGGGCAAAACAAAAGGGAGATCGGTTAAAGCCATGCGTCAGCAGACCGATCGTCAAATGAATCAATTATATGAACAAATGGAGGTTTTAGCTAAACAAGCTAAACTTTTATCTGAGCGTAAAGAAATTTCGGAACGGATATATGATGCGGCTATGGGTTTTGAGCCCATCATCAGTGAAACTTATTATTTGTATGAGAAGGAAAATGGGCTTGATTTGCTATCTTTAATCGCGCCTGAAGAATGGGGTCGGTCTTTTAAATATAGTCGATTTTTAGCCAAAGTAACCTTGCTTGCAGATCATACTTGGGATGTAATGTATAACGATGATTTAAATAATGAGTAGCATGAATACACAAGTGAAATGGGAAACCATCAAAGAATACCAAGATATTTTATTCCAATTTCATCAAGGAATTGGTAAGATTTCGATCAATAGACCGCATAAACACAATGCATTTACTCCTCTAACGGTTCAAGAAATGTCGGAGGCGATGGAATTAGCACGACAAGACACCCGAATAGGCGTGATTATTTTAACAGGGGAAGGGGGAAAAGCTTTTTGTTCTGGAGGTGATCAAAGCGTTCGTGGCGATGGGGGATATGTAGGACAAGACCAAGTACCAAGATTAAATGTCTTGGATCTGCAAAGACAAATACGCACAATTCCTAAACCTGTTATAGCCATGGTGGCAGGTTGGGCCATAGGCGGAGGGCATGTTTTACATGTGATTTGTGACTTAAGTATTGCCGCAGATAATGCTCGTTTTGGACAAACCGGACCTAATGTAGGTTCATTCGATGGTGGATTTGGGGCGTCTTATTTAGCTCGAGTTGTAGGACAAAAAAAGGCGAGAGAAATTTGGTATTTGTGTGATCAATATGATGCGAAGGAAGCTTATGAAATGGGCTTAGTCAATAAAGTAGTCCCCCTAGAAGAATTAGAAAGTACGACAATTTCATGGTGTGAAAGAATTTTAGAAAAAAGTCCATTAGCTTTGAGAATGCTAAAATCATCATTTAATGCTGAATTAGATGGCCAAGCAGGCATTCAGGAACTAGCGGGCAATGCCACATTATTATATTACTTGTCAGATGAAGCGAAAGAAGGCAAAAATGCATTTTTAGAAAAGAGGAAGCCCGATTTTTCAAAATTTCCTAAATTTCCCTAAACATGAATTATTGGTTAGTTAAATCAGAGCCTTTCAAATATTCTTGGGATGATTTCGTTAAAGAAGGTAAATCCGTTTGGGATGGGGTAAGAAATTATCAAGCGAGAAATAATTTGAAAGAAATGAAAAAAGGAGATTGGGTCTTTTTTTATCACTCTAACGAAGGGATGGAGATTATTGGACTCGCCGAAGTTAAAAAGGAATTTTTTCAAGATCCTACCACAGAAGATCCTAGGTGGGTGGTCGTCGAAATTGTACCCATTAAAAAATTCAATCAATCTGTTACTTTAAAAATGATGAAATCCGACGATCGATTGACTAATTTAGCGTTGATAAAACAATCTAGGCTATCTGTCACTCCAGTCGGAAAACAAGAGTTTGATATCATATTGAGTTTAGCCGAGTAGACCTATGAAAAATTTATTTTTATTTGTTGCTTTTCAAATTGTAGCGATACAATTCACTTACGGGCAAATCAACAATAAGAGAATAGAATTTCCCATTCAGAGTAATGATCTCGAATCATTTAACATCCCTATAGGCGAGCAAGGAGTAATTGTCTTATCACAATTAAATAAACAATCGTTTAACATTCGTAAATTTTCAACTGATTTAGACCAATTGTGGAGTAATAATACTAATCTAGAGTCTAATCTCGACTATGTTACCTACAGTTTTGATGGAACAGTGTTATCGTTGCTCTTTAGCCGATTTAGAAGTAATTCATATGTTATCTTTAGAGTAACGGTTAGTTCAGGTGAAATAACGAAATACCAAATTTATTCCGTAGACCGAATCGAAATTTCAAATTTCAAAGCCTTAAATTATTCTTTGTTCATTGGAGGAATGGTGAATAACCAACCAATTATTTTGTTTACCAATTTGAAAGAAAGAAAAACCAGAATATTGCCAGCCGTAGTCAAAGGGCAAGCTGAAATCCAATCCATGGATTTAGATACGATTCAACAACAAATTAATGTGACCTATTCAGTGGGTAGCAAGGCCAAAGATTATCAATTAATTATCAAATCATTTGATGAGGATGGGAATCAAATAGGACAAGTCTACATGAATCCAAGTGAGGAATTTGCCATGATGAATGGTAAATTAAATCAAATCAATGACTCATTACAAGTCATTGTAGGAACCTATGGACATAAAAATAGCATTGGTTCATCAAAAGGCCCGAGTTCACAAGGTTTATATTTTAACTCTTTTATGGATGGGAATATTGTCAAATCTTCTTATTATAGTTTCACAAAATTTACCGATTTTTTTAACTTCCTAACGCCTAAACAAAAGGAAAAACAGGAGAAAAAAATAAAAGATAAAGAGATTAAAGGGGAAGATTTACGACTGGATTACCGATTACTTATGCATGATATCATAAAAAATGGAGAAAATTATATCATTATCGCAGAAGCATTTTATCCTGATTATAAATATAATAATTATAGTCCTTTTGGTGGATCTATGTTGATGGGTGGCCTAGGAGGATTTTATTCTCCTTATTGGACCATGATGAATCCATATCGTTGGGGATATGGAAATTATGGCATGTATTCTCCCTTTTCAAGTTATTACAGTCCTTGGGGTTACAGGGGTTATAACTCGTATGGAAACCAACAGCAATTTGACGGTTGGATTTATACTCATGCAGTTATAGCTGAATTAGATAAGGATGGAAAATTACTTTGGGATCATTGCATTGATTTGAATGATAGTAAAGAGTCAAAATTAATTCAAAAAATCAAAGCTTCCGTGGTAAATAATACGGTTTATTTATCCTATCATCAAAATGATCAAATCATTACCAAATCCATTTCAAACAATGGGAAAAATGAAGCATTAAGGGTGCAAGAAATAGTTCCTGAAGATAAATTAGACCAGGTTAGGAGAACCGTAAAATCCGAAATTAATTATTGGTATGGTCCTTATTTCATTGCAAATGGGTATCAAACCATCAGTAATCAAGAAGAAGGCAGACGAAATGTATTCTTTTTAAATAAAATCCAAATCAATCCATAAATTGAAAAATATATCCACTATAGCTATTGATACCCCTAAATTTTGGGGTAAATCGTATGAATTAATTGATTCAGGTGGATTTGAAAAGTTAGAGCAATTTGGAAGTTTTTGTGTTAGAAGACCTGAGCCTCAGGCTGTTTGGGGAAAAACTCTTTCAGATGAAATCTGGATATCAAAAACGGATGCCTATTTTAAAAAAGAAAAGGGAAGTTCAGAAAAAGGGTTTTGGGATATATTAAAAAAGACCCCTGAAAAATGGTTTATTAATTATAAATCAGACCTATTAAATTTAAATTTTAAAATTTCTTTGTCCTCATTTAAACATGTAGGCATATTTCCAGAGCAAGCATCCAACTGGGAATTTTTAGCTGAAAATATACCAAAACTTAAATACGCCAAACCTAAATTTTTAAATCTCTTTGCGTATACCGGAGGGGCGAGTTTGGTATGCAGACAAATGGGTGCCGAGGTAACACACGTAGATTCGGTAAAACCTGTTTTATCTTGGGCAAGGGAAAACATGGAAGTTTCTAATTTGGACTCCATTCGTTGGATGGCAGAGGACGCATTGAAGTTTGTTAAAAGAGAAGCTAGACGAGGAAATTTTTATCAAGGAATTTTATTAGATCCACCCGCTTATGGTAGGGGTCCTGACGGGGAAAAATGGGTATTAGAAGAGCAAATTGATGATATGCTGAAATCCGTAAAAGAAATTTTAGACCCTAATGAACATATTTTATTAACCAATGTGTATTCCTTGGGATTTTCAACATTAGTTGTGGAAAACCTAATGAATGGGATTTTCAATGTACCTTCACAAGCTGAATTTGGAGAAATCTATTTAAATGACTCATTTAACAAAAAACTCCCATTAGGAGTATTTCACCGTTACTTATATCAAGAGAATTAGGGATAAATAACACATTTTGCAGCCAATAAAGTATTTTTCATGAGGGAAACAATGGTCATTGGACCAACCCCTTTGGGCACTGGTGTTATGTAAGAACATTTTTCAAATACATCATTAAAATCAACATCGCCTTTAAGGGAGAAACCCGATTTTTTTGTTTCATCAACTATGCGAGTTAAGCCCACGTCAATGATAACCGCACCTTCTTTTACATAGGTAGCATTTAAAAACTCAGGCTTACCCAAAGCAGCAATAAGTATATCAGCTTGTTGGCAAATTTCAATCAAATTTTTAGTTTTCGAATGAGTTATGGTAACCGTACAATTCCCAATCGGATGATTTCGCTGCATTAGAATGGACATGGGTAAACCTACTATTTGGCTTCTGCCTACAACCACGCAGTGTTTCCCTGCAGTTTCAATTTTATAATAAGCCAATAAATCTAAAACACCTTGAGGAGTAGCAGAAATATAGGCTGGTAATCCTTTTGCCATCCGACCTATGTTGATTGGATGAAAACCGTCCACATCTTTTCGGGGATCAATGGTCTCCATAACACGGTCTGGATTAATATGGTCGGGTAAGGGTAATTGTACTATTAACCCGTCCATTTCAGAATTGGTGTTGATTTTTATAACTTGATCAAGTAATTCATTTTCTGAAATAGTAGGAGGGAGGCGTAATAACGTAGAAACAAAACCTAATTCTTCACATGATTTAACTTTATTGGCCACATATGTTTCTGAAGCCCCATTATTCCCGACTAAAATCGCTACTAAATGTGGAGGTCTTTTACCCGCATTAATGAGTTCTGATACTTCTAACGCTATGGCTGACTTCATTGATTCAGCTACTTGTTTTCCATCAATAATTTGACCCATTTTAAATCTATTTTTTTCGTTTTTTTGCTACAACTGGTGTACTATCGCCTAAAGCCAAACATTCTTCTAGCGTTAAATCTTCCGGCTTTTGACCTTTTGGAATTTTAACATTTCTTTTTCCAATCTGAATATAAGGCCCATACATTCCATTGACAATTTTGACCACTTCATTTTCCGGGAATTCTTTTATGAATTTATTAGCTTCTAATGTTCTTTTAGCTAAAATTAACTCGATTGCTCGCTCTTGGGTAATGCTCGTTAAATTATCTGTTTTGCCTAAGGAATAATATTTACCATTATGTTTGACATAGGGACCAAAACGGCCTTTACCTGTTTCAATTAAATTTTCTTCAAAAAACCCTAATCCATCAGCTTCCGCAGCCAATGTAGCACTTTTAATGACAAGTAAAGCAGTTTCTAAATCTATGGTAAATGGATCAAAATCAACAGGTAAACTAGTGAATTTGCCATCTATTTTAATATAAGGTCCTAATTTTCCCGCTCCAATAATGACAGCTTGGTCTTCATAAATACCTATTTCTCTAGGCAATTTAGGCCTAGCTAAAAGTAAAATGGCTTCGTCTAAAGTTAATGTAGCTATGTTATGTTGGTTACTTAAATTGGCAAACGTAGGTTTATCTTCCTCTCCTGACTCGCCCAACTGAACAAAAGGACCAAATCGTCCTAATCGAACAGAAATTTTCTTGCCAGTTTCAGGATCTAAACCTAGTTCTCTTCCTCCACCGATGGAAGTACGAGTGATTGACTTACTATCTTCAATGGTCTGATGAAAACTTGAATAAAAACTTTTCATCAAAACAGTCCATTCTAATTTACCCTTAGCAATATTATCGAACTGATCTTCCATTTCTGCCGTAAAGGTATAGTCCACCACATTTTCAAAGTTATCAACCAAAAATTCAGTGACTAAAGTACCTATATGGGTTGGAAACAATTTGGATTTTTCTGTTCCAACTACTTCAGAATTTAATGTACCTGATATTTCATCATCTTTTAAAATCCAAGTTTGAAATTTTCTTTCTTTTCCATCTCGATCTTCTTTAACGACGTAAGCACGTTTAATAATGGTCGAAATAGTCGGGGCATAGGTAGAAGGTCTACCTATACCTCTTTCCTCTAAAGCTTTCACTAAACTAGCTTCTGTATAACGTGCTGAAGGTCTTGTAAACCTTTCTGAGGCTTTTAATTCATTTATATTTAATATTTGACCTACATTTAAAGGAGGCAACATATCTTTATTTTCATCCTCTTCTTCCTCATCTTTTCCTTCAAGATAAGCTTTTAAAAACCCTTCAAATGCAATGACTTCACCTTGTGCGACTAAAATTTCCGTTGTAGTTGATATATCGATTTGAGCGATGGTCCGTTCTATTTTTGCATCAGCCATTTGAGAGGCAATAGCTCTTTTCCAAATTAATTCATACAAACGTTTTTCTCGGGCATCGCCCGTAATCGTGCTTAACTCAAAATCTGTGGGGCGTATGGCCTCATGCGCCTCTTGCGCATTTTCTGACTTAGTTTTAAACTGCCTTTCTAGGTGAAATTTAGCTCCATATGCTGATTCAATGGCTACTTTTGCCTTATCTCTTGCTTCTTGGGAAAGCATAGTAGAATCAGTTCTCATATAAGAAATTCGGCCAGACTCATATAATTTCTGAGCTATAGACATAGTAGTCGCCACCGCATAACCTAGTTTTCTCGATGCCTCTTGTTGTAAGGTAGAGGTGGTAAAAGGGGCTGCCGGTGTTTTTGTTGCTGGTTTTGTCTCTAAATTTTTTATTGAAAAAGTAGCTCCAACACATTTTTTCAAAAACTCCACTGCATCATTTTCTTTGGCAAATGATTTAGATAATTCAGCTTTTAAAACTTTTTTTCCTGGCAAATCAAATAATGCCACGGCTTTAAAACTAGAGATAGCTTGATGATTATCAATTTCTTTTTCTCGTTCCACAATTAAACGAACTGCCACGGATTGAACACGGCCGGCAGATAATCCCCTTTGTACTTTAGACCATAAAACAGGGGATAATTCGAAGCCAATCAAGCGGTCCATGATCCTGCGAGCTTGTTGGGCATTCACTAAATCCATATCAATTTCTCTTGGATTTAGAATAGCTTTTTTAATAGCACTTTCTGTAATTTCTCTAAAAACAATACGCTTGGTTGTATTTTTTAACCCTAAGGCTTCCTTTAAATGCCAAGAAATAGATTCTCCTTCACGATCGTCGTCAGTTGCTAACCAAACTTCTTCAGATGATTTTACTAAACTCTTTAACTCAGAAATGACTTTAGTTTTATCTGGCGATATTACATAGGTTGGTGTAAAATTATTATCCACATCGATAACCTTGTCACCTTTTGTAGGCAAATCTCTAACATGACCAAAGGAAGATTTTACGATAAAATCACGACCCAAATATCCTTCAATTGTTTTAGCTTTTGCCGGGGACTCTACGATGACTAAATTTTTTGCCATTTCAAATTTTGAAAATATGTAATTTTTAAAGACCGTAAATATAAGTGCTTAAAATGTATTTATACAAAATGATTTTGTTACGGTCAGAAATTATTAAAATATCATTCAGGAATATTACCAATTCTTATTCTTGAATTTATATTAATTCGCAAACCAACATAATTAAATTGGCCATTATTAAAATTGGCTATAGCTTCTAATCTTAATATTTTCATTACCCCATCTAAACCATAGCCAATTTCATTATAAAATAAGTTTTGATTGTTGATATAATAAGCGTTTGCAATTAATAATTCCTTCACATAGGCTTTTTTGAAGCCCAATAAAGGCTTCAACCATAGATTTGAAAATTGAAATTGAGATAGTGCCTCTACGTAATTCCCAGAAGTACTGTAGGCGTAGTGATTTACATTCAAACGTTGGGTTGCCCCGCTTGCTAAATTTTGGTAATACCCCACTAATCGATGAGAGGTTAACATTTCGCCCGTTTGAACTAAGCTAATCCCACCATTAAAATGTTTAAAGTCCTGAAAATAAACCGGTTTATCGCCTATAAATGTTCCGGTATTTAAAATAAAACCTGTTTTAATCCAAGGACTTAAACTTAAATTTTGAACATATGAGAGCTCTAATAATTGGAAGTTTATATTGGATTTAAAAACGTTGGGCCAACCAGCTCGATATTTAAAAATAATTAATGGCGATGATCCCCAATCACTTATGCGCAAGTTGTTGACATAAGAATGAGACAAAAAGGGCCTAAATCCCAATTGAACTTGGGTAACAAATGAATGATGAGAATCAAATCCTTCAATTGGTTTTTCTGAATTAGTAGGATTATTGCTACTAAAGGTTCGGTTCATGTAATTAACCCAATAATAATCAGTCGTATTATTCATTTGACTTTGCCTTGAAGATTCGACCAAAGTTTTTATATAAAATCGAGACGAAAATCGATTAATCATTGACAGACCCCAAAATTCATTTCGATAGATCTTCATTTGATTATTTTTAAAAAATAATGTGGCCAAAGAATTCATTTCAGATGAAATGGTATTATCTGGGTTAAATTGTGCTATATAGTCTCCATTAGTTAATTGCACATCAAACGAATCTGTTTTGTATCTTAATTTCAAATAGCCCGTATTTCGATTTAAACCAAATGAACGTCTACCTAAAGCTTCAAATTCTAAGTATTTATAAGGGGCCCAACGACGTCTAAATACTAAAGCTGAATTCACAACAAAACCTTCTACTGTATTAAAATTTGAATCAAAAACCGGAGATTTGTAATAAATTTCAAAAGGATAATAATCCTTTTTCTGTTGTCCAAAATAAAAAGATCGACTTAAGATTAACTGGCTTAGATTAAATGGCTTATGAACCCAAGCATCATAAGTAGCGATCGAAGTTTCAATGGTTGATTCTCGGATATCATCCAATAATCTAGAATTCAAAGGAACTATATCCAAATTATTAGATAAAACAGAATCAATTTCAATCTGATCGGCCGTTGGCCTTAATTTCCATTTTCTTTTAAGTCCTTGATGTAAATTATAAAGTAACTGAGATACGAAAACTTCATCAAATGCAATCTCAGATATATTTAACCTTTCTTTTGGAGCTTCAGGCCGACTAAAAATCATCTTTGGCATAGCCCAATTTTGTACAGGACCTATGATGGTTTGATTCAGCAAAAACTCCCCATCGATACCTAAAAGCCCTCCTTTAACGATAATATTTGATTTTTGAGGTATCCATTTACCATGAAATTCAGCATTATTTAAATCCATGAAATACAAAATGTTATCGGATACCACTTCACCTTCCCAACGAACAATCCAACCCTCTTTGCTCAAAGTTAATTTTCCCTTAAACAATCGATCAGTTTTGAATTTTGGCTCAATTACATATTGTTTACAAATATGTTTATCGACAAGCGTATCTGATGAGTAAGTATATTTATAATAATAAAATCCGTCGTAATTCAACGGAGATATGCATTGAGTTCCTATAAAATCTTGATAAAAATCTGGCCAAAAGAAAAGGGTAGGTGTTCCATTTTTTTTTCGATAGGGTTTGAAATAATTGATTTCATGAATCATTTGACTCAAATTACCCAAATAAACTTTTGAAATGGTTTCATTTCCGTACCATTGACCCTCTTTAATACCCTCTATATTTTCTAGCCTTTGCCTTCCTATCCCAATGAATTTGGAAAACCTAGCTTTTTCTACAGAATGAACGTTAAATATTAATTTATTTATTTCTGAACTATGCTGCGAAGCTGAGTTAATCGCTAATTTTATGAGAGAATCGGATTGTGAAAATTGTGCATGGGCTTGCAAATGTCCCGCAAGAAAAAATATGGAAACGAGAAATTTAATGCGCCATTGAATCACCAAGTGAAAATTTAATTAGAAAAAAGTACAGAAAAAAAACAGAATTATGATATCCAATTCTTCATTAATCAAAAATTACAATCACAAAGTAAATCATATTTCTAATTAGTGGCAAAATTGAACCTAATCTATTAATTTTATAGACAATTTTATAAACCAAAATAAACTTATGGCCTTTGACATTGAAATGATTAAAGCTGTTTACAGCAAAATGCCAGCTCGAATAGCAGCAGCACGTTCACTAACAGGAAAAGCACTGACATTAACTGAAAAAATTCTTTACAGTCATTTATGGGAAGGTATACCTACAAATACGTTTACAAGAGGAAATTCATATGTAGATTTTGCACCTGATCGTGTGGCTATGCAAGATGCTACTGCTCAAATGGCCTTGTTGCAATTTATGCAAGCGGGAAGACCACAAGTTGCCGTTCCATCTACTGTTCATTGTGATCATTTAATTGAAGCAAAAGTAGCGTCAACGACCGATTTGAAAGTAGCGGTTGATAAAAATAAAGAAGTATATGATTTTCTATCATCCGTATCCGACAAATATGGGATAGGATTTTGGAAGCCTGGAGCAGGTATTATTCACCAAGTAGTTCTAGAAAATTATGCGTTCCCAGGTGGAATGATGATAGGTACTGATTCTCATACCGTCAATGCAGGTGGTTTAGGAATGATCGCAATAGGTGTAGGTGGTGCTGATGCCTGTGATGTGATGGCCGGTTTAGCATGGGAACTTAAGTTTCCTAAGCTTATTGGCGTTAAATTAACAGGTAAATTAAATGGCTGGACTTCAGCTAAAGACGTTATTTTAAAAGTAGCGGGTATATTAACTGTTAAAGGTGGAACAGGCTGTGTGGTTGAATATTTTGGGGATGGAGCCACTTCTATGTCATGCACAGGAAAGGGAACTATATGTAACATGGGAGCGGAAATTGGCGCCACAACTTCTACATTTGGATATGATGATTCCATGGCTCGCTATTTACAATCAACAGACCGCGCGGATGTGGCTACTTTAGCTAACCAAGTCAAAGAACATTTAACCGGTGATCCTGAAGTATACGCCAATCCAGAAAAATATTTTGATCAAGTCATAGAAATCGATTTAAATACCTTAGAACCTTATTTAAATGGCCCATTTACACCGGATTTGGCTACACCTATCTCAAAAATGAAAGAGATGGCTGAAAAAAATGGCTGGCCCATAAAAGTTGAAGTGGGTTTAATCGGATCATGTACCAATTCCTCCTACGAAGATATTGCAAGAGCTGCCTCCTTAGCGAAACAAGTTTCGGCAAAGGGTTTGAAAACAAAGGCTCAATTTACTATCACACCAGGATCGGAATTAGTGCGTTATACAATCGAAAGAGATGGGTTTATTGACACATTTAATTCTATAGGAGCCACGGTATTTTCGAATGCTTGTGGTCCATGTATTGGCCAATGGGCTCGACCAGGTGCGGAAAAAGCAGAAAGAAATACGATTGTTCATTCGTTTAACCGAAACTTTGCCAAACGTGCAGATGGTAATCCAAATACCTTTGCATTTGTTGCGTCTCCGGAAATTGTAACTGCATTAGCTATAGCCGGTGATTTAACATTCAATCCTTTGACTGATTATTTAGTCAATGAAAATGGGGAAAAAGTATATCTAGAGGCTCCAACAGGCGATGAATTACCTAAGCAAGGATTTAGTGTGGAGGATGCGGGATATCAAGCACCTGCGGAAGATGGATCTACGGTTCAAGTTAAAGTGTCGCCAACTTCAGATCGTTTACAGTTATTAGACCCATTTGCAGCTTGGGAAGGATCAGATTTAACCAATTTGAAGTTATTAATTAAAGCCAAAGGTAAATGTACCACGGATCATATTTCGATGGCAGGTCCTTGGTTAAAATATCGAGGCCATTTAGATAATATTTCTAATAACATGTTGATCGGAGCGGTCAATTTTTATAACGAAAAAACGGATTATGTAAAAAGCCAATTGAATGGCGACTACGACACGGTACCCAATACACAAAGAGCTTATAAAGCTGCAGGTGTTGGAACTATTGTAGTCGGTGATACAAATTATGGGGAAGGTTCTTCTCGCGAACATGCAGCTATGGAACCAAGACACCTAGGCGTTCGTGCCGTCTTAGTTAAATCATTTGCGCGTATTCACGAAACTAATTTGAAAAAACAAGGTATGTTAGCTTTAACATTTTCGAACGATTCAGATTATGATAAAATTCAAGAAAATGATACTATATCCATCAAAGGGTTAACTTCTTTTGCTTCTGATAAACCATTAACCATTGAATTATCACATGTTGATGGTTCAAAGGATGAATTCTCAGTAAATCATACCTACAACGATCAACAAATTGAGTGGTTCAAGGCTGGTGGAGCATTGAATATAATTAGAGCATCCGTAAAATAAACTTGTTTATGGCTGCATAATTGTATACTTTTGCACCTCAATTTCACTAAATTAGTTTAACTATAAGTATGGCAGCTATCAATGCAGTTAAAATTTTTTCTGGATCAGCTTCAAATTATTTGGCAAAAGATATTGCCAAATTTTATGGGAAGGATTTAGGTGCTGCGACCATATTAAAGTTCTCTGATGGAGAAATGTCACCTAGTTTTGATGAATCAGTTAGGGGTTGTGATGTGTTTATTATTCAATCTACTTTTCCTAGTTCTGATAACCTGATGGAGTTATTGCTCATGATAGATGCGGCAAGAAGGGCATCAGCTCATTATGTAACTGCTGTCATGCCCTATTTTGGCTATTCTAGACAAGACCGTAAAGATAGGCCGCGTGTAGGAATCGGAGCAAAACTTATAGGCAACTTATTGACGGCTGCTGGAGCTGATCGATTGATGACGATCGATTTACACGCAGGTCAAATACAAGGGTTCATGGATTTTCCCGTGGATCACCTAGAAGGAAATGCTATTTTTGTTCCATATTTAAAAACATTAAACTTAGATAATCTTGTTTTTGCGTCTCCTGACGTTGGCGGAGTGGTAAGGACTAGAAATATGGCTAAGTTCTTTAATGCAGACATGGTTATCTGCGATAAGCATAGAAAACGTGCTAACGAAATCGCTTCAATGCAACTAATTGGCGATGTGAAAGGGGCGGATGTTATTTTAGTAGATGATTTAATTGACACCGGAGGTACTTTGTGTAAAGCGGCTCAATTAATTATGGACAAAGGAGCCAAATCAGTTCGTGCAGTGGTTACTCATCCCGTTTTATCAGGAAAAGCCTATGAAAACATTTCAAATTCGGTTTTAACCGAATTATTAGTCACTGATACCATTCCGAAAAAGCAAGAATGCGACAAAATTAAAGTACTTTCTGTAGCCGAGTTGTTTGCAAAGGCGATTGGAAGAATTAGGGATCACGAATCAATCAGTTCATTATTTATTAAATATTAATTTCAACCGTTTTTAGGGGATAGCATTTGCGAAAGACTAAAAACATTAACAAAAAACAAAATGAAAAAATTAGAGATTGTAGGGTTTAAAAGAGCGAATCTCGGTAGTAAAGGCGCAAAAGATTTACGTGCTGAAGCTTTAGCTCCTTGTGTATTGTATGGTGGAAAAGAGCAAGTACACTTTGCTGTGCCAATGATATTGTTTCGCGAATTATTGTATTCCGCGGATGTGTATGAAGTAGAATTAAATGTTGAAGGTGATAAATACAGAGCTATTTTGCAAGATGCTCAATTTCATCCCGTTAATGAGATGATTCTACATGTCGATTTTCTTGAAATTGTTGATGGGGTTCCAATCAAAATTGCGGTTCCGATTAAAGTTATTGGTAACTCTCCGGGAGTAATTAAAGGAGGTAAAATGATTCAAAAATTACGTAAGGTTACATTAAAGGGTTTATCTGAAAACATACCTGATTTTGTTACTGTTGACATTTCTGGACTTGACTTAGGTCAGACTGTAAAAGTTAATAAATTAGTTGTGGAAGGATGTGAAATTTTAAATCCAATGTCAAATCCTGTAGCTACAATTGATATTCCAAGGGCATTAAGAGGTAAGTTAACCACCTAATTGATTTCTTTGTTTGAATTTTAAAAGCCTTCCTTCTGGAAGGCTTTTTTTGTATCCCTAACTTTTCCATAAACTATTGTACTATATGTCGAATAAACTTAATCACTTTATTGACATAAGAATCCAACACATGTTTAAAAATATGATTATTTTTAAAATCACTTAATCTAATCGAAACATTATCATATTTTCAAGCAAAAAAAAGAGGCACATAAATGTGCCTCTTCAATAGTCAATAAACCAATAGCTATTTCTTCGCAATTACCTTTACGATAGGTGCCTTTACCAATTTAGAAACATGGTTAGATTCTCCAACATGTATGTAAGGCGCAATCACCAAAGAAACAATAGACATCAATTTAATTAATATGTTCATAGATGGACCCGAGGTGTCTTTGAAAGGATCCCCAACTGTATCTCCAGTAACCGCAGCTTTATGTGGTTCAGAACCTTTTTTATAGGTCACGCCGTCAATTAGAACGCCTTTCTCGAATGATTTTTTTGCATTGTCCCAAGCACCACCTGCATTGGACTGAAATATACCCATTAAAACACCTGATACCGTCACACCAGCTAATAAACCGCCTAAAACTTCAGGTCCCATGGTAAAGCCCACTATTACCGGCACTGTTAACGCAATGGCTCCAGGTAAAATCATTTGACGAATAGACGCCTCAGTGGAGATAGCCACACATTTTTCATACTCAGGCTTAGCTTTATACTCCATGATACCTGGAATTTCTCTAAACTGACGTCTTACTTCATTCACCATTTCCATGGCCGCTTTACCTACCGCAGAGATACATAATGCAGAGAAAATAAATGGAATCATACCACCTACAAATAAACCTGCCAAAACATCTGCTTTATAAATATCGATTTGGGTAATCCCTGAAATTCCAACAAAGGCAGCAAACAAAGCTAATGATGTTAAAGCAGCGGAAGCGATAGCAAAACCTTTTCCTGTGGCAGCCGTTGTATTTCCAACTGCATCTAAATTATCAGTACGTTCACGAACCTCAGCTGGCAGTTGAGCCATCTCAGCTATACCACCTGCATTATCTGCAATAGGACCAAAGGCATCAATCGCCAATTGCATCGCCGTTGTAGCCATCATTCCTGCTGCCGCTATGGAAACTCCGTAAATACCTGCAAAATGATAGGATCCAATAATACCAGCAGCTAAAACTAAAATAGGCAATACAGTTGATTCCATACCGACAGCTAATCCACCAATGATGTTAGTCGCATGTCCAGTACCCGACTTTTGAACAATTGAGTCCACCGGTCGCTTACCCATAGCTGTGTAATATTCGGTGATGATGGACATTAAGGTACCCACGATCAATCCCACAATGATTGCATAGAAAACATCCATAGATGAAAATTCTCTTCCTCTTAAATTTAAGGTTTCAGGCAGTATATTAGTCACCAAAAAATAAGAAGTGACAAACGTAATAGCGATAGAGGTATAATTTCCTAAATTCAATGCATTTTGAACGGAAGAAGTTTCACTTGAAATTCGAACAAAAAATGTACTAACTAGTGAAGCCAGTAGACCAACTCCAGCAATTAACATGGGCAATAAAACAGGGGAGAATCCTCCAAAATTATCATTAACAGATATTTCTTGGCCTAAGACCATCGTTGCTAAGATTGTCGCAACATATGATCCAAACAAATCAGCTCCCATTCCGGCCACATCGCCTACATTATCTCCTACGTTATCCGCAATAGTGGCAGGATTACGCACATCATCTTCTGGAATACCTGCTTCTACTTTACCTACTAAATCAGCTCCCACATCAGCAGCTTTGGTATAAATACCACCACCAACACGCGCAAACAAAGCGATTGACTCAGCTCCTAATGAAAAACCTGCCAATACTTCAATGGCCGTTCTCATTTCAATCGAAGTTAATGCTTGTCCTTCCGCAAAAATTTGATAAAAGGCAATAAACAAGCCTCCTAACCCTAAAATAGCCAAACCCGCTACGCCCATCCCCATAACAGAACCTCCGGTAAAAGAAACATTTAAAGCTTTTGCTAACGAGGTTCTAGCCGCTTCAGCAGTTCGAACATTTGCTTTTGTAGCCACAATCATACCGATATAACCAGCGGTAGCAGAAAACACGGCTCCAATTAAAAAAGCAACTGCAATTAAGGGAGAAGAATGTATAGGATTTTCTGGTGTTCCTTCTTGAGTACCTAACCAAGCCAATAAAATAGCCGTAGGTATAGCAAAATAAGTTAAAATTCTCCATTCAGCTTTTAAAAAAGCAATAGCTCCGTCAGCGATATATCCTGCTAATTCCTGCATTTTTTCATTCCCAGCATCTTGCTTAGAAACCCAACTAAATTTCCACGCTGTGTACAGCAAACCCACTAAACCGAAAGCAGGGACTAAATAAACAATTGAATTCATAAATCTGTATTTATATTATGCTTAATAAATTTGTCACAAAAATAAGAAATAGCCCCTGAAAAAACAATTAAAAGGGTAATCTGAAAACCAATTTAAGCCTTTCCGGAACCCAATTACCCATTGGATACACGAGATCCAAAGAAATAATTTTAGCTATACCACTCAGTCCGAATGATATTTCATGGAAATCTTGCTTGTATATGGGAGCATAAATTTTTAAATAACTATATCCCACATGTTCCCTAATACCATATAAGTTTAAAAAATTAATTTGCGAAAAGACTAATTTTCGAGGTTCCCAATGAATATGAGCTCTCATATGTGAGCTGTTGGTGCTAAATAAATAATTGGGTAATGCATAAAACATTCTCCGATCATCGCCGACTATATCCATTTCATTTCCTTTAAAATGCTGATAATCTAAAAAAGAAGTGGGCTTCTCCAAAAATTGAGAATAATTAATAAAATAACTTACCTTACCTAGTCGATTTAGTGAAATCGATTGAGCGGCCGAAATACTAATTTTAGAAAAATGCTCGTTAATCAAACCATTTTCAAGTTGTAAGGTAAAGGTAGGACCTTCGTTATTAGACAAACGTCTGACTTGGTTAAATCTACGCCAACTAGATAAAGGCTGCCAGCGCACAGAAAATCTAGTGTAAAACTGATTATTGTCTCGGAATGACGTGTTGGTTAATTCATTATTCGTTGGCACATTCGACGCAAAATAAGTAGTATTAGAAAAGAACCCTTGGTCCACGTGATTATTTAAACCAATTCGATGTCTATATTCCAAAAACCCACTGAAGCGAATTTTAGATGATAATTGATATTCAAATCCCGCATTAACAAAATTCTTTTGATATAATTTCAGGTAATTTTCATTTAACAACAAAGCATAAAACTCATTATATAATTCTGTGACAGGATTAGTGGCATTTATTTGATACACATTACTTCCAATACCCAAGATTAACCGACGCCTATTTTCGTCAAAGTTACGAACGTAGGCAAGATCTCCATTTAAAACTTTTCTAGCCAATGCATATCGAATATTGGTATTAATTGAATAAAAATCAGACCGACTAAATGTGTGCCTAAATTCTATATTTCTTTGAATAATAAACCCATCTACTGGATTGAATCCTCCAGAAAGGGAACCTAATCGTAGTCTTGGACCCAAATTTCTCTTTTCATATAAATAAGTTCGAGCGCGAATCAAATCAGTCCAACGAAATACAGGTAAATTTCTTAAGGAATCCTTTATTAATTTATCCTTGTCTACTAATTGCAGACTATCCGCTTGTTGGTACCCGATCACCTCCGCATCCGTCAATGGAACTTGGCGTTCTGACACCCAAAAGGACTCATCATGCTTAGAAGCCATTGAATCCACTTCGAAAATATAATCGGAAGTAAAGATTTCTTTTTCTTTTGATTTCTCTAAAAATTCCGATTTTTCATCTTTAGCTACTTTTCGTAAAATCTTTTTTAATTTATTTCGAGTTACTTCGGATGATAAAGCAGATGTAGGATCTTTAATTTTTTCTCGATCTATTTCTTTAGCTAAAGATTTATTTAAACGCTCTTCAATGATATTGGGCTTGACGACTAAGACAGGATTAACTTTTATGTTGTACTCTTTAATCTGGGTAATGTATCGAAATGTGGCCCCAAAACCCATAGCATCGAAATTAATTTGTACATCGTAATTTATAGGCATCCAAACCCCTTGGAACAAAGAATTTTGTTGCTGCATCCTAAACAAACCTGATGAGTTTTTAAAATTTAAGCTAAAAGAATATATACTCCATGTATCCTCGACCACAGAAATAACCCCTTCGAACAAATCCTGATAAGTAGATTTAGGGCTTATTTGAATTTTACTAATGGTTTGGCCATTGACCAAGAAACTTCCCAAATAGGCAAATTTGTAAAATTGAAATGCAGTAGGTGAAACTGGAGAAATTAAATATCCCCAAATTTTAGGTGAATAGAAATTTGTTTGAGTCACACGTAAATTGGGTGCATCTGCATTTCTTAATACAGCCGGCAAATTATTGCGGTTTGACAATACTTTTTCGGTAATTTTATTTGGTTTTTGATAATTAACTTGATTTATACCTTCTAGTACATAAGTAGAACCCACTTTTATCCCGGCCTCTTTTTCCATTTTCTTGCCCACCAAAGCGTTCATCATTTTTGAAATAGAGGTAATTTTACCCACCCCTTTTACATAAGCCTTTGCACTATATTGATCCACTTCTTTCATATGAAAAGGGGCCATCGATATCATTCTTCTCATAATCCCAATGGCCGGATCTTCTTTTAATCCTCCCACATTAATTTCGGCTAATGAAACGGCTTGTTCCTCTAATTCAATGTTTATTTCGAGCTTATCCAGACTATTTTCAATGGTAATTTTTTTGGAATATGGGCTGTGTCCTAAAAACCGAAAAACTAATTCATGATTTCCTTTAGGAACTTGCAAAGCATATTTGCCATCTTCGTTGGCTAAGGTACCCTTGTTTAAATCAGCGATCCAAACCGTGGCAAATGGAAGCACTTCTCCTTTTTTATCTTTAATGAGTCCACTAACAGTTTGGCTAAATGAGTGAGTAAATACCAAACAAAAGAGAATAGTTACATATTTATGCATGGACAAAAATAGATACAATTTTAATCAGTAAACTGATAAAATGATAAGTGGTTAATATTTTGGATTATTGATTTAGTAAAAATAACGAGAACATTGTAATTTTACTAGATGAGGAGTTTTACAAACCGGCAACTTTTTCAAAAATATTTAGCACCTACATCGGATAGTCCATTGGCTTTAGAAATAATCAAAGCAAAAGGCATCTATTTATATGACCCACAAGGAAAATCGTATATCGATTTGATTTCAGGAATTGCCGTATCCAATGTTGGCCACCGAAATAAAAAAATTGTAAAAGCCATTAAAAAACAAGTAGATCTTTATTTGCATCTAATGGTTTATGGAGAATATATACAATCGCCCCAAGTGTTATTAGCACAGGCATTAGTTAATTCGACTAAAATTCCGACATTAAATCAGGTTTATTTTACCAATTCAGGGACTGAGGCTTTAGAAGGAGCGATGAAATTGGCTAAAAGGTACACTGGAAGGACTGGTTTTATATCTTGTATAAATTCATATCATGGAAGCAGTCAGGGAGCATTGTCTCTCGCTGGTGATGAAAACTTCAAGAATTCATTTAGGCCATTACTTCCGAATATCACGCATATTGTTCATGGTCGAGAAGAAGATTTGGTTTATATAAACAACAAAACTGCGGCCATATTCATCGAAATAATAGGAGGGGAGTCTGGTGTAAGGAAAGCCTCAAAATCATATTTCACCGCATTAAGAAAGCGTTGTGATGAGACTGGCACCTTATTAATTGTTGATGAAATACAAACTGGGTTTGGAAGAACGGGAACATTTTGGTCCTATGAGTCGATGGAAATCGTGCCTGATATTCTTTTAACTGCCAAAGGAATGGGAGGGGGGATGCCTATTGGCGCCTTCATAGCCGATGAAAAACTAATGAAAACACTCAGTTTCGATCCCGTTTTAGGCCATATTACTACTTTTGGAGGACATCCCGTAAATTGTGCCGCCTCACTTGCGACTTTAAACTATATCGTCGACAAAAATTTAATGGATTCTATCCCTCAAAAGAGTCAATTATTTGTTGACCTATTAGTCCATCCCATGATTAAGGAAGTGAGAGCGGCGGGCTTAATGATTGCCGTTGAATTTGAAAATTTCGAAATCATTCAAAAGATCATTAAAAAATGCTTGCAAAATGGATTGATAACCGATTGGTTTTTGTTTTGCACTAATTCTCTACGAATAGCCCCTCCATTAATCATTACAATAAAACAAATAAAAATAGCCTGTAAAATAATTTTACAGGCTACCCAAGAAGTTGAAATGGAAATTAATTCCTAAACATGCTTTAAAAGCGTTTCAGCTAAAACTGATTTTGGAATATTTCCTCCGACCAATCTTTCCACCATTTCACCATTTTTAAATACCATTAGTGTAGGGATTGAGCGAATCCCAAATGAAGCTGGAATCGCTGAATTTAAATCTACATTCATCTTGGCCACGATGGCTTGTCCCTCTACCTCACCTGCTAATTCTTCTACGATTGGACCTATCATTTTACAAGGACCGCACCATTCAGCCCAAAAATCGACTAAAACAGGGGTATCTGTACCAATTAATTCTTGAAAATTAGCATCTGTTGCTTCTACGTATTTTCCCATTGTTTGATTTATTTTATAAGATTCAAAATTATAACAAATACTGATAAACAAATCGTTCATCAAAAAAAATTAAATAATTAATTTAAAACCTATGTTTTCCACTTTACTCAAATCCATAACTAACGCCTTACTAATAGTTAATTGAACTTTTCGAGATAAGAAATCTAATTGAACACGGTCTTGCTCATCGTAAACTTCTAAAATGACTTTTTTGTTCCCTTTATATTGATCAAATAAATCTTCCAAATAATCAACGGTTTCTAAATTCAAATAAGATAGATTTAAGCGCAAGCGAAGTTCTTTGGTTCGTTCTTCTAAAATTTCAGTTAATAGTTCAATGGACTGAATCTTAAAAACCATTTGGTCAGTATGCTTATTTTTTAATTGATAAGAACCCTGAATAAATAATAATCGATCCTGGGCTATAAATCGTTCAAATTGAATAAAATCTTTTGCAAACAAAGCAAATTCATAATTTCCCGCATAATCTTCTAAGGTGAAAATCATAAATTGATTCCCATTTCCTGAAGTCCTCACATTGATTTTGGTCACTATACCCGCAAATGACTGTACTATATTGTGCCTAGATTCTAATAAGCCTGAATTAGAATTACAAAAATTTTGTATTTCAATTTTATATTCATCTAAGGGATGACCTGAAATATAAACGCCCACCACTTCTTTCTCATTTTTTAATTGTTCCATAACAGACCAAGGCGCTGAAATAGGCACTTTGGGCATGGATATATCATTTCCGGTGCCAGCCCCTAACTCCCCAAACAAGGATTGTGTGGCAGCCGCTTTTAACTCAGAGATTTTAGCAGAATAGCGAACAATTTTTTCAATAAACGAAATTCCTTCACTGTCAACGGCAAAAAATTGCGCTCTTTGAATATCTGTAAAACAATCAAAAGCACCGGCTAGAGCTAAAGATTCTAAACATCTTCGATTGACTTGGCGGCTATTAATCCTAGAAACAAAATCAAAAATATCTTTATATTCCCCTCTGGCTTTTCTTTCTTCCACAATCGAATCTACCGCAGCTTCTCCTACACCTTTAATGGCGCCTAATCCAAACCTGATTTGTCCTTTTTTATTAACTTCAAAAGAGCGTGATGATTCATTTACATCGGGTACTAACAAACTCAATCCCATACGCTTACATTCATCCATAAAGAAGGTAATCTTTTCAATATTGCCTAAAGAGTTAGACAAAACTGCCGACATATACTCAGGTGCATAATTTGCTTTTAAGTAACCTGTTTGATAGGCAACTAATCCATAACAAGTAGAATGAGACTTGTTAAAGGCATATTCAGCGAATGCCTCCCAATCCGTCCAAATCTTTTCTAGTTTATCGGGAGGGTGTGAATTCGAAAGTCCGCCGTCAATAAACTTACCCTTCATTTTATCGATCGTCGGCTTATCTTTTTTTCCCATGGCTTTGCGTAATACATCGGCATCACCTTTGGTGAAATTGGCCAATTTTTGGGAAAGTTGCATGACTTGCTCCTGATAAACCGTAATGCCATAGGTATCACTTAAATACTCTTCCATTTCAGGAACATCATACTCGATTTTCTCCCGACCATGTTTCCTAGCAATATAATTAGGAATATACACCATAGGTCCAGGCCTAAACAAAGCATTCATAGCGATTAAATCAGAAAATTGATCTGGTTTTAGGTCTCTTAAATGCTTTTGCATGCCCGCCGATTCAAATTGAAAAGTAGCATTCGTCTCACCCCGCTGATACATTTCAAAAGTAATCGAGTCGTCTAACGGGATCGTATCTAAATCAATCTTAATTTTATGATTTTGCTCAATAAGCCGGATCGCTTCTTTTAAAATAGATAAGGTTTTCAAGCCCAAAAAGTCCATTTTAATTACTCCTGCATTTTCTATTACGGATCCATCAAACTGAGTGATCAATAAACTAACGTCTTTGGAAGTGGCTACGGGCATTATATCCGTTAAATCATGAGGAGCAATAATAATACCTGCCGCATGAATTCCAGTTCCTCGTACTGAACCTTCTAAAATCATGGCTGATTCTATGACTCTTGATGTTAAGCCGCCGGCTGATTTGATCTGCCGCAATTGCTTCACTTGCTCTAATTCGTCTGAACTTAAATTTTCTCGATCTGCTAAGCTACCATCACCCGTTAGCGAGGCATTAAATATTCGTTCTAATGTAATTTTAGGTCTTTCTGGAACCAATTTAGCTAAGGCATTCGACTCTGACAAAGGAAGATCAAGCACACGCGCGACATCTTTCAAGGACATTTTAGCCGCCATAGTACCATAGGTAGCTATGTGTGCGACTTGGTTTCGACCATATTTATCAACTACATAATCGATCACTTTTTGCCTTCCTTCGTCATCAAAATCCGTATCAATATCAGGAAGAGATTTACGATCAGGGTTTAAAAAACGTTCAAAAAGTAAATTGTATTTGATCGGGTCTATGTTGGTAATTCCCAAACAATAAGCCACTACAGAGCCCGCCGCACTACCTCTACCAGGACCCACATACACGCCCAAATCTTTACCAGCATTAATAAAATCGGCTACAATTAAAAAATAGCCAGCAAAACCCATCGTTTTAATCGTATGTAATTCGAATTTAATTCGCTCTTCCACCACGACAGAAATATCAACATACCTCTTTTTGGCCCCCTCCATGGTCAAATGTTCTAAGAAATCGTCCTGACTTAAAAAGGTAGAAGGAATAGTGAAATTGGGCAATAAAACATCTTTTTTTAATTCCAAAATTTCAACCTTGCCCACAATTTCATTCGTATTATCGATGGCCTCAGGTATATGAGACCAAAGCTCAGTCATTTCCTGAGTCGTTTTAAAATAAAATTGATCATTATAAAAAGCAAAGCGCTTTCCTTTCATGTCAAAATCTCCTTCTATGTCTTTATAACTAGGGGTAGATTGTTTTTCGCCTGTATTGATACATAACAAAATATCATGGGCATTTGCGTCTTTCTGATCTAAATAATGACTATCGTTAGAAGCAATAACTTTGACGTTGTATTTTTTAGCAAACCTCAACAAAACCTCATTGACAACTTGTTGTTCAGGAATATGATGATTTTGAACTTCGATGTAATAATCCTCCCCAAATAAATCCAACCACCATTTAAATTCCTTTTCGGCTTCATCTTCCCCCGAACGCAAAATAGCTTGAGGCACACTAGCTCCTAAACAACAGGTCGTTGCAATAAGCCCTTTATGGTATTTCAAAACTAACTCCTTATCTATTCTAGGGTATTTTGAATACATCCCTTCCATAAAACCTAAAGAGCATAATTTGATCAGGTTTTGATACCCTTCTGGATTCTTAGCTAAGAATAATTGATGATATCGCTTATCCTTTAACTCTTTAGTAAATACTTGCTTATGCCGATCGGCGACCAAATAGAACTCACAACCTACGATAGGTTTAACTCCATGCTTTCCAGCCTCGGCCACAAATTGAAAAACCCCAAACATATTTCCATGATCAGTAATAGCCACAGCCGGCATATTATCTTCCTTCGCTTTTTTAAACATGGAAGAAATCTTAGATGCCCCATCTAATAAAGAAAATTGGGAATGATTATGTAAGTGGGAAAATTGCATATGAAACTAAACTTGGAAAAAAGGTTCTTTATCAAAAAAAGTGGCATTCAAGAAATCTAAGTAGGGTTTTAGCAATTTGGCTTTTACAATAACCAAATCGACAAAATGATTCGAAGTCACTTCATCATCCGTAAAATGATGCCAAAAAAACATCGTTTTTACCTTCAGCAAATCCGCATCGGGATGCAAAGCATCAAATCCCTTGGGTATGTTTTTTAAACTTTCTCCCTGTGCTTGCCCATACGCTTGGACAAATTGTTTTTGGTTAATAATTTTACGCAAGCTATCCGCATTATAATCAATTTCTTGTCGGTATTTAGTTATTTGTTCAGGGCTTGGGTTATACATTCCTCCACCCAAGAACGATTTACCATTGGGTTCAATATGTAAATAATAATCCATAAACCCAGATTTACGACCACCTTCGGAAAAACTAGCGGAAAACCAAGTTTTATAAGGATCTTTATTCTTAGTGAATCTGACATCCCGATTTATCCGGTAGGTACAATTTTTAACCTGCACGCCAACTAAATTCTCAAATTCCCCAAATTCTTCAATAAGAATTGCGACAAATTCTTCGAAATTTTCTTTCAAATCAGCGTAAACTGGTTTATTGGAAGCAAACCATTCGCGAGAATTGTTGGATTTTAAATCCAATAAAAATGCCAAAAGGCTAGGGGTGAGGGACATTAAAAAAAGGTGATATCGTACAAACGAATTTAGTAAATTTAGCTTGAAAGCCCAAGAACAATTTGCTTGGAGTTTCGGTCTATTTTATTGATTTTTGCATAAATTATTTTAATAAGCTATGCGTATTTTAACGGGCATTCAGGCTTCTGGAAAAACCCATTTAGGAAATATTTTAGGTGCTATAATCCCTGCTGTAGAACTTTCAAAGCAGCTTGGCAACGATTCTTTTTTATTTATTGCTGACTTACACACTTTGACATCCTTAAAGGAAGGGGAAAGCATTCGCAATAATACCTTCTCTATAGCAGCTGCATGGTTAGCCTTTGGTTTCGATACTGAAAAGAATTATTTCTACCGTCAGTCTAAATTAGCCCCATACCATACTGAATTAATGTGGTATTTAAATTGCTTTACTCCTTTTCCTATGTTGGCAAACGCGCATAGCTTTAAGGACAAAGCAGAGAAATTATCAGATGTAAATGCGGGTTTGTTTACATATCCCGTTTTACAAGCTGCAGATATCCTTTTATATGATGCGCAAATTATACCCGTAGGTAAAGATCAAAGGCAGCATATAGAAATGACACGCGATATTGCTAATTCGGTCAATAAGAAATATAACAAAGATATTTTTGTGCTTCCTGAGGCAAGAATTAATGAAGAGGTGATGACAATTCCTGGAATAGATGGGGTAAAAATGAGCAAGTCTTTAAATAATTACATTGACGTATTTTTACCCGAAAAAGATCTTTTAAAGCAAATCAAAAAAATTGTAACTGATACAACGGCTTTAGAAGATCCAAAAGACCCAGAGAACGATATTACTTTTAGGTTATACCAATTAATGGCGAGCAAATCCGAAATAGCTGAAATGCGTGCTCAATATTTAGCTGGTGGGTATGGATATGGTCATGCAAAGCAAGCCTTATTTGATTTAATGCTCCAATATTTTAAAGAGGCCAGAGAAAAATTTGATTATTATTTAGCGCATCCGGAGATTATTGAAGAAAAGTTACAGATTGGCGAAAAGAAAGTCAAACCTATTGCAGAGGCTACCATAGCAAGAATAAGGGCGGAATTTAAATTTTAACAGATGTTTCCAACTTGGGATAGAGATTTATTTCAACTAATTAATGAGGCCCATCAACCTTGGCTAGATCAACCGATGGTCATTATATCAGGGAAGTTAACTTGGATTCCTTTATATCTATTTTTGATTTATTTAGTGTACCAAAAACACAATCACCACGTTTGGAAATCCTTTCTGTATTTATTATCCACGGTTATTTTCGCAGACCAAGTGAGTTCAAGTATCTTAAAGCCACTTTTTAAGCGTTTAAGGCCCTGTCATGTCGAAGAATTTCAATCTTGGATTCATTTACCCGACGGCTGTGGTGGTTTATATGGATTCTGTTCATCGCATGCAGCGAATTCATTTGCCGTGGCGATCGGATTTTATTTAGTCACTAAAAACAAACCTGTTAGCCTATTACTGCTAATTTGGGCTACTTTAATTGCCTATAGTCGCGTATATCTAGGAGCGCATTATCCTTTAGATGTATTTACGGGGGCAATCGTGGGTAGTATAGGAGCTTTTATTTTATTTCAAGCTTATGTCAAGTTGACTAAAAAGCTATAAGTATTAATCCCATCGGCAAAATCATCCAACGCTGGTTGTTGGCTTTCACCAAAATTAGTGCTGACACCTACTTTACATTGGATTTTTTCTTCTCTATCCGACATCCACTTTTGCAAAGACGTTTCATTATCATAATAATGAAGATATAGAACACCTACAGGAGAAACAAGATCCTCATTTTCGGTAACAATCATATTGCCCAAATCAAAATGGGGAATTTGATTTAAAAGATATAAAGTTCGGTAATATTGTAAATTATTGGAATACTTAGAATGATTTAAAACCCAACTTTCCTGCGACAATACATCAAACAAAGGAATCAAATCATAATTTTTCGGTATAAAGAGCGAAGATACATTTCGACAACCTAAACCGTAATAAGTAAATATATCCTTAGCTAAACCATGAAATTCCATTTCCGTTTCATCCCCACGTAAAACAGCCACAGAACTTCTATTTTTTCGAATAATATGTGGGATTGTTGAAAAATAATGTGAGAAATATCCTCCAGAAAAGTCACTTCCCGTGGCAATAACAGCATCCATTCCTTGGAGTCTGTCAATAAAATTTATAGGTATTAATGGATCAAATTCTTTCATCGTCCCCACATATAATTGCATCAGAGATTTGTCTTGTGAACTTAATTTTATGTTAGCCATTTGACCCGAAGCGAGCACCATTAATAAATCTTGCAGGCCTACAGCAGGGAGATTACCCGCTAAAATTAAACCGATTTGCGATGTTTTGTGAGCCTTTACAGGATGACTCGTAAAAAATTCTTCCCAAGCTAATGCTGAAAAAAATTGTTTTTGAATCGCATTCATTGCTGCCCGGACCAATGAATCTGTAAACCACGGATTTTCATTAATCGCTTTATCTATAAATAATTCTATTTTTACCTTGTTTTTAGCAGAGCTAAAATATTGATCAAGAAATTTAATTAGTTCTAAAAACTGAGCTTGGGCCATATATTATAATATTATATGGGACAAAGGTCTAAATTTTTTCTGTTAGTCCATATAAATTATATACTATTCAAAATTATGTTAGTAAATTGCGTAAAATATATTTATTGTTATGGCGATAATAATTACCGAAGAATGCATTAACTGTGGGGCATGCGAACCAGAATGCCCAAACACCGCAATTTATGAAGGTGGGATCGAATGGACTTGGGCTGGTGGAACCTCTTTGACTGAAGTGGAACTAGAAGATGGAAGCTCCATGGATGCAAAAACAAATATAGAACCCGTTTCAGAAGAGTTTTATTACATAGTACCTGATAAATGTACAGAATGCACAGGTTTTCACGAAGAACCACAATGCGCTGCAGTTTGTCCAGTAGATTGCTGTGTTCCTGATCCGGATCGAGTAGAAGATAAAGACACATTAATGGCCAAAAAATCTTGGTTGCATGCAGAGTAAAATGATTCATATTATTCATAAATAATAGAAATCATCCTATTGTTTTTTAATAGCTCACCTGGTGGGCTATTTTTTTTGTTTAAAAAATACTACAAACATAAAAACATCTTAAATTTAACTATTCCAAGAAATAGAATACTTCAAGTTTATTTTAAACATTATTTTTATCCAAATTTGATAATTTATTAAATATAGGTTTGAAAATACACTAGCTTTTATGCTTTTTTTGTAAAATGTTTAAAAATTAGTTTAAATTTTATCTATTTTTCTTGCATTTTATATTTTTTTTGTGAATATTTGTTTCGTAATCAAGCATTTATTCACACTAAACAATTACCGCACATGAAAAAATCAATCTTTACTGCTATTTTGGGTTTAGCATCTTTTTATGGATTTTCCCAAGAAAAAGAAGTGGAAGCCCCTAAGTTTACCTTTTCTGGTTACGTAGATTCATACTATATGTTGAACTTTAATAGCCCAACTAATAGAAGCAATTTAGGAGTATCTGGATACGAAAGAGCGTTCGACCAAAAATCGAGCCAGTTTTCTTTGGGTCTTGTTCAAACAAAATTTGGCTATAGTACAAAAACATCGGATGTGGTGGTTGATTTAACCTTCGGACCAAATGCAGATTTGGGTCAATATGGAAATGCCATTGGGCCATTAGGAAAAGGAACAACAGCATTAGCTATCAAGCAAGCATATTTCAACTGGAAAGCTAGTGATAAATTAACTTTTACGGCAGGTCAGTTTGGAACACACATCGGATATGAGGTGATTGACGCTCCTGTTAATTACAACTATTCTTTATCTAATTTATTTAACAATGGTCCATTTTACCACATTGGATTGAAGGCCAACTATGCCTTTACTGATAAATTTGCGGCTATGGCTGGTTTGGTCAATAATGTTGATAATTTAAATGATAATAATTCGTCTAAAGGGTTCATCTATCAAATATTTGCATCTCCGGCAACTGGTTGGAATGTTTATTTCAATGGCATATCTTCAAACGAATCAAATCCTTTGCCTTCTGGAAAAGATGATTCAGGATCTTACAATTTAACTGATTTAACAACTTCGTATCAGATTTCACCTAAATATTTGTTGGGCTTAAATGCAGCTTACGGATCACAAACAGGTGATTATCAGGGGGGCGGAACGGTAGGAAATAGCAAAACATGGGGTGGAGTTGCCCTATATTCTAACTATGCTTTTACTGATGGATTTAGCCTAGGTGGTCGTTATGAAGTATTTGACAACACCTCTGGAGCGAGAGCCCTACGAGATGCGGATGGAAAAGGAACAAGTGTTTCTTCATTCACCTTGACAGCTACATTCACGGCGGCAAATGGTCACTTATTGATCAAGCCTGAATTAAGAAGCGATGCATACAAAACAGCTCAATTTACTGATGGAGATGGCAAAGCGCAAAAATCTCAAACAACCTTAGGATTACACTTCATCTACAAATACTAAAAATCATTTTTTCACCTTAAACTTTTGTAAACATGACGACACAAAAACCAACATGGATTCCGCTACTTGTATTGCTCGCCATAGCAGTAGCCGCATTATTTTTAACGAGTGTACCCGGGGTAATGCCGACTGAAGGCTTAGACACCGGAGATACAGCATGGATGATTGTAGCATCAGGATTAGTTTTGTTGATGACTCCAGGTTTGGCCTATTTCTATGGTGGAATGGTTAATCACAAAAACGTGATTTCTACCATGTTGCAATCATTCATTGCGATGGGAGTTATTTCCGTTATCTGGATTGTATTTGGGTTTAGTTTAGCTTTTGGAGATTCCTTAGGGGGCTGGATTGGTGATCCTCGAACATTTTTCATGTTCAATGGAGTATTTGATCACAAATTATCTTTAGGAAGTTCAGATCAATTAAAATTCACAATTCCATTTGCCTTATTTGCATTTTTTCAAATGAAATTCGCGGTTATTACACCGGCACTTATTTCGGGTGCATTGGCAGAACGAATCAACTTTAGAGCGTTCGTATTATTCATGATTCTGTTCTGTGTTGTTGTTTATGCACCTTTGGCGCATTGGACATGGCATCCAGATGGTTTCTTATTTAATTTAGGTGTGTTAGATTTTGCTGGTGGAACCGTAGTACACATGTCGGCTGGTTGGGCTGCTCTAGCGGGTGCACTTTACCTAAGACGCCGCAAGTCACACATCGAGTCAAACATCTTGCCTCCGGCTAACATTCCTTATGTTTTATTAGGAACGGGATTATTATGGTTCGGATGGTTTGGATTTAACGCTGGATCAGCTGTGGGAGCCAATGGCCTAGCTGTAACTGCTTTTGCTACCACTCACGTGGCTGCAGCAGCGGCAGGCTTGTCATGGATATTGTTTGATGTCACTCGTGGTAAAAAAGTTTCTGCTTTAGGATTTTGTATTGGTGCGGTGGTTGGCTTAGTTGCCATTACCCCTGCAGCAGGTTTCGTCACTGTTCCAGTGGCCATCTTTATCGGCGTAGTTGCAGCGATCATTTCAAACATCGTGGCACATTGGAGAGCCAGTTCTAACCTAGATGATACCTTAGACGTATTTCCTTGTCATGGGGTTGGTGGAATGGTCGGCATGCTAATGACCGGTATTTTTGCCACAAGTGCGGTGAATGCAGCCGTTGTAGAAAATGGATTATTCTATGGGGAAACTGCGCTTTTCATGAAGCACATATTAGCCTTGGCCATTGTTTCAGCTTTTGCATTTGGTGTATCCTATTTGTTATTAATTATTACAGATAAAATTATACCTCTACGTGTAAATGAAGAGGAAGAAAGACTTGGATTAGATTTATCTCAACACGACGAATCGTTAGCAGAGTAATCTTTAGAAAAGCAAAGCCACAAGTAATGGTTCTTGTGGTTTTGTTTCAATCAAAAAGCCGAAAGCTTTTAGTTTTCGGCTTTTTTGTTTTTTATCCATTTCGTATTTTTGATTTATTTTGAAGTTTGAACTTCCTTGTATCTTTTAAAATATGAAGACCAATAAAATCATTTTATTGATTGGCCGAGAACAACTACAAAAAGACAGCTATTTATATAAGGCTATACTTTCAGAAATCAAAGGGATCCGTTTTGATGTTTTCAGTGACTCATCTTGGCCATATTTGAAAAAATTTTATCAAATAATAATCCAAATTATCCCCAAGTTTATCCGAAAGCAGTCCATTATTCGAAGTCTTTATCTTAATCTAAAGGAAAATTTTTATTCTACTATACTCAAGTCTACAGATTATCAATTGCGTCTGGCATTTCAAGCAAATCCTAATGATATCCCTTTAAGAATAGAAAAGTTAACCAAAAGACTTAATAAAATTCCTAGTCCTACAGAAATCACATTAATTGGCCGAAGTGCCGGGGCCATAGTAGCCACCATGGTTTCATTGAAGCACCCTATTGATAAAATAATAGCCTTAGGTTATCCATTCAAGCATCCGGATTTAGATGAGGAAGCTTATCGGTACGAGCATCTTGAGCATGTTAAAACCCCAATGTTGCTAATACAGGGCTTACAAGATGTTTATGGAGGAAAAGAAATTGAAACAAAATATAAGTTTAACGAACGTACAAAATTAGTTTTTGAAGACATCAATCATGATTTTGAATTATCAGAAGCAAACAGAATCCGAATTTTAGAAATGATTGAAAACTTTGTTGCTGACACCCCAAATTAAACCAAGGCATTTGAAAACAAAATATCACCGATCACTTCCCCGTGTTCGTCAATGGATTTATAGCGAACGGGTTGGATCGTATTAATTAACAATGGGTCGAACGGGGCCTTAAACCGAACATAGTTTTCAGAAAAGCCTTCCATAAAACCATTTTCATGGGATTCTTCAAACAAAACTTCTCCCTTTTTCCCTAATTGGCTTTCATAAAAAGCACGTCTTTTTTTGTCTGAAAGTATGTGTAACATTTTAGATCTTTCCGATTTTTGCCTACTATCTACTTTGGATAAAATTTCAGTAGCAAAAGTATTGGGTCTTTCCGAATAAGGAAATACATGTAAATAAGCGATATCAAGTTCCTGTAAAAACTGATAGGTTTCTAAAAATAATTCGGGGCTTTCACCTGGGTGACCGACAATAACATCGACGCCAATACAGGCATTTGGCATTAAAGATTTAATCAACGAAACTCGGTTTAGGTATAATTCTCGCTGATATCTACGTTTCATCAATCTCAAAACTGTATTTGACCCAGATTGCAATGGTACATGAAAGTGAGGCACAAAAGATTTAGAACTTGCCAAGAAAGAAATTATTTCAGGTGTAATTAAATTAGGCTCAATGGAAGATATACGAAATCTGCTAATGCTAGATTTTAATTCGATTGCTTTGATTAAATCAAAAAAAGTTTCTTCACGTTTACCCTGTTGAATTCCAAAATCGCCGATATTCACTCCCGTTAATACAATTTCTTTTACCTCTTTTGAGGCAATTTCCTGTATTAAATCGAGGACAGTAGACACGCTATCTGATCTAGACTGACCGCGAGCTAAAGGAATGGTGCAATAGGAGCAAGGATAATCACATCCATCTTGAACTTTCAAAAATGTTCTAGTTCGATCATTAACGGAATAAGAAGCATGGTAATCTAAGTCATACCTTATTTTTGAGGTAACTAATTTAGGCAGGCCAGTGTTTATCTTATTTAAATAGGGGAGAATTAAATCGGGCAATTGAAATTTTTCGTTGGCCCCTAAAACTAAATCCACACCAGGAATCGTTGAAATTTCTTCGGGTTTCAATTGAGCATAACAACCCATGATAACCACCGTGGAAGCTGGATTGATTTTTTTAGCTTCTCTAACTACTTTTTTACATTTTTTATCTGCTTGTTCGGTCACACTACATGTATTGATAACAAACAATGTAGGGGAATCTTGAAAATCCACGCGAGAGAAGCCCATAGGTTCTAAACTGCGGGCTATTGAACTAGATTCTGCAAAATTCAATTTACAACCTAAGGTATAAAATGCGACCGTTTTCATTTCAAAAAATAAAAGCACAAATGTAAAACAAAAATGGCGGGAAAACCCGCCATTTCATTTCATAAAAGTATATAAATGCAAGATAAATTAATATTTGGCCGTTTTAACTGTTTTAATAATACGGGCTGCTACTTTATAAGGATCTGCAGCAGAATTAGGTCTACGATCTTCTAACCAACCTTTCCATCCTTTTTCCACGGTAGCGATAGGGATACGAATAGAAGCACCACGATCTGAAACACCATAAGAGAAAGAATCAATTGATTGGGTTTCGTGCTTACCGGTTAAACGTAAATGATTGTCGGCTCCATAAACGTCAATATGCTCTTTAACAAAAGGAGCAAATGCCGAACATATAGCGTCATAGGTTTCTTTTTTACCCGCAGTTCGTAAAGCTGTGTTAGAGAAGTTGGCATGCATACCAGAACCATTCCAATCCAATTCACCTAAAGGCTTACAATGCCAGTTAATTGATACCCCAAATTTCTCTCCTAAGCGCTCTAACAAATAACGTCCGATCCAAATTTGATCTCCTGCTTCTTTAGCACCTTTGGCAAACATTTGAAATTCCCACTGACCTGCAGCTACCTCGGCATTAATACCTTCTATATTAAGACCTGCTTCGATACAAAGATCTAAATGCTCTTCTACGATTTCACGTCCATAGGCATTCGATGCACCAACTGAACAATAATAAGGCCCTTGTGGAGCTGGATATCCATTAGCTGGAAAACCTAAGGGCTTGTTAGTTTCAGGATCCCATAAAAAATACTCTTGTTCAAAACCGAACCAAAAATCATTATCATCATCTTCAATCGTTGCACGGCCGTTACTTTCGTGCGGAGTTCCATCTGAATTTAATACATCACACATCACTAAATATGCATTCTTACGAGCTGGATCTGGGCAAATAAAAACAGGACGCAAAAGGCAATCTGAGGAACCGCCTGGAGCCTGCTCCGTCGATGAACCATCAAAACACCACATATCGCAATCCGCTAACTTACCACTAAAATTATTTTCTATTTTAGTTTTAGAACGTAAACTCTGGGTAGGTTTGTACCCATCCAACCAAATGTACTCCAATTTAGACTTAGCCATAATTTTAAACGTGTTTTTGTTAATAAATACATTTATATTTTAATTCAATACAAATTTAAACTTGAATTTAACAATTGCAACGATTTTTTGAAAAATCTTACACGTTTATGAACCTACAATTCGATTTTATTAAAAAAATTTAATTATTTCCATGAAAATTATATTTCAAAAATTCATTTCGTCAAATTTTAAATTTATGGTTTAAATTGGTTATTTTTACTCTGTATATTAAACAAGAAAAATATGGCCATCACTCGATTTAAGGCATTAGAATTAGCACAATCACGGGCTAGTATCCATGTGAAATTACCCACAGAGAAAGTAACAGATTATTACGGGAGCATGACATTCAATGATGAGGTGATGCGTTCTTTGTTGTCTCCTGAGGCCTATTTAAAGATCAATACAGCTATAAATTCTGGGACTAAGATTGACCGAGATGCGGCTGATGAGGTGGCTGCTGCGATGAAATCATGGGCTATTTCAAAGGGTGCTACGCATTACACCCACTGGTTTCAGCCATTAACGGGTACAACTGCAGAAAAACATGATTCATTTTTTGATATAGATTTAAGTACGGGGAAGGCTGTTGAAAAGTTTAAAGGATCAGCCTTGGTACAACAGGAACCTGACGCTTCCTCATTTCCAAATGGGGGCATAAGGTCTACATTTGAGGCGAGGGGATATACGGGTTGGGATCCGTCTTCTCCTGCTTTTATCATGGAAAATGCGGCTGGCACGGCTACTTTATGTATTCCATCCGTTTTTGTTTCCTACACGGGCGAGGCTTTAGATTATAAAACGCCTTTATTGAAATCAATTGAATTAGTAGATAAAGCTGCTACAGCAGTCATTAAAGATTATTTTAATCGCGATATCAGTAAAGTCGTACCCACGTTAGGCGCTGAACAGGAATATTTTGTTGTGGATGAGGCATTGTTTAATGCTCGGCCTGATTTAATGATGGCGGGCCGAACTGTTTTCGGGCATGCGCCGGCCAAAGGCCAACAATTAGAAGATCATTATTTTGGATCGATACCTAACCGGGTAAATTCGTTTATGGTCGACTTTGAAATTGAGGCGATGAAATTGGGAATGCCTGTTAGGACTCGGCATAATGAAGTGGCACCTGCTCAGTTTGAGGTTGCCCCCACGTTTGAGGAAGCTAATTTAGCGTGTGATCACAACGCATTATTGATGGATTTGATGTCTAAAGTGGCTAGTAAACATAAATTGAAAGTGTTGTTTCACGAAAAACCATTTGCAGGGATCAATGGAAGTGGTAAGCATAACAATTGGGCTTTAGCGACCGATACGGGTATTAATTTGTTAGCTCCCTCTTCAAAACCTAAAGAGAATTTACGTTTTCTTACTTTTTTTGTTAACACATTAAAAGCGGTTCATGATCACGCCGATTTGCTGCGTGCTTCCATCGCCTCAGCTGGAAACGAACATCGTTTAGGGGCCAATGAAGCTCCTCCGGCTATTGTATCAGTTTTTTTGGGATCTACCATGAGCCAAGTATTGGATGAAATGGAAAACATGAGTGATTTGGATGACATTCATCTAGAAAAAGGGGATAATGTTTATTTAAAATTGGGTATAAATAAAATCCCTTCATTAATCCTAGACAATACGGATCGAAACAGAACTTCTCCCTTTGCTTTTACGGGCAATAAATTTGAATTCAGAGCAGTTGGCTCTTCCGCAAATTCGGCAGCACCCATGACTATTTTAAATACGATTGTTGCAGACCAATTAATTATATTCAGAAAAGAGGTGGAAGTTGTCCTCGAAAAAGGGGTAAAAAAGGAATTAGCCATTATGGAAGTTCTTAAAAGGTATGTAAAAGAGTCAAAAAATATTCGCTTTGAGGGAAATGGATATTCAGAAGAATGGATAGTAGAGGCGGCCAAAAGAGGATTGTCCAATTTAAAAACTACGCCAGAGGCCTTAGCAGTGTATGCCCGTCCGGAATCGATTGAATTATTTACCAAGCATGGGATATATTCGAAAGAGGAAATGCATGCAAGGCATGAAATTGAATTAGAAAATTACATCAAAAAAATTCAAATTGAGTCCAGGGTGATCGGAGACATGGCGATTAACCACATCGTATCTACCTCATTAAAGTATCAAACTCAATTGGTCGAAAACGTGAAGGGACAGAAAGAAATTGGGATAGATCCTCAATATTTTGCGCCAACCATCGAGATGATTAAAAAGATTTCCGAATATACATCAACGATTGTTCGTTTACAAAATGAGATGACTGAGGCTAGAAAAACAGCTAATAATATTGAAAATTTAGAGGAGAGAGCCACGATGTATGGAACAAATGTTAAAAGATTTTTTGAGGAAATTAGGTATGCCGTTGACAAATTAGAACTGATTGTAGATGACGATGAATGGCCATTGCCGAAGTACAGAGAATTATTATTAATTAAATAGCCAACAATCTTTATGTTAAAACAAGATAACCCGGGATTTTTAGCTGAAGAAATAGCTAATCTCAAAGCGCTTTGCGCTGCAGAAAATAAATCATTTATTGTCATCGATGATGAAGATTTACCAATGGGGAATGACAAAGAAATGGTTCATATTCAATTTGTTGGTCATTATAAAGAAAAAGAAGTCGTATATGATGCGATACTTTGCACGCTTCAATTACACTATTCGAGTACAATATATGAAGAAGCAGAGCGAGAGGCTATTGAGCAATTCCCTTTGTATGTTCCCATTGAGAATAGGGATGAGACTTATTTAGCTAATGAAGCGCTAGATGATGAGGTGGAAATGATGATTTTGGAAATTATAGATGAAATAGAAGAAAATGATGATATCAAGGTCAGCGAATACGTTGAGCTAGATGAAGATTTCGATTTTGGAATAAGTTTAGAAGCTGCCTTATACGTAGCTGCATTAGAAGAAGAGGTTATTGAAAAATTCATTTCAGATTTCAATTCGAACAGCCTCAAACTGGATTCCTCATTATATTCATTTAAAACAGAGGAAGAGTAAATGAGCTGTCCGGTTTTTTATGCATCGGAACCTGAATTGAAGTCTTTTTTAAGTGAAGAAGAATCTTTCCATGCTTGTAGGGTGTTGCGGTTAAAAATTGGAGATTCAATTCATATTTTGAATGGAAAAGGAAAACGCTTTCAGGCAGAATTAGAATTTGTAGATTCTAAAAAAACTACGTTCAATTCATTGCATGTTTTAGAAGAAATTAAAAAACCTAAATACTTCATTTCTCTTTGGGTGGCGCCCACAAAACAAATGGAGCGAATGGAATGGATGGTTGAAAAGTGCACTGAACTCGGCATTCATTCAATCGGTTTTTTTCATTCTAGGTATTCCGAAAGAAAGGAAATCAAAATAAATAGATTAGAAAAAATATCCATATCAGCTTTAAAGCAGAGTAAAAATTTATTTTTACCAGAGATCAAGCCTATGGTATCGATCAAAGAACTTATTCCTTTGGCTAAGATTCCAAGCCCTTCAATTCAATATTTATTTGCTCATATAGCTGATCCAGCCGATCCAGCCATATTTAAAATTTTGCATAAAAACATAGCTTTTCATATTTTGATAGGGCCAGAAGGTGATTTTTCAAGGGATGAAAGTGATTCTTTGTTGGCAAACAACTGGTCACCTTTTAGTTTGGGACGTGCAATTTTACGAACAGAAACGGCTTGCATAGCGGCCACACACAGTGTCCATTTGATACATGCGCTCCATGAATAGAATTGTATTCTTATTTTTACTGTTTTTAAGCTTACAATTATATGGACAAATTAAATTGGCTAAAGTGAAGTATTCGGGTGGGGGAGATTGGTACGCCAATAAAACTTCATTGCCTAATTTGATTAATTTTTGCAATTCAAATCTACCTTTAAAACTTTCAACCACACCCGAAACGGTTGAATTATTTAGTAAACAATTATTCAATTATCCATTTATACATCTAACAGGGCATGGAAATATTTTGTTCAATGATGCTGAAATACAAAATTTAAGAACTTATTTACTCGGGGGAGGTTTTCTTCATATCGATGATAATTATGGACTAGATCTCCACATAAGAAGGGAAATGAAAAAAGTATTTCCTGCATTAGAATTTGTGGAACTTCCCTTTACCCATCCTATTTATCATCAGGCATTTGATTTCCCAGCAGGTTTACCTAAAATTCATGAACATGATGGAAAACCCTCACAAGGATTTGGACTCATTTCCCAGGGAAGACTGGTTTGTTTTTATTCATTTGAAAGTGATTTGGGAAATGGTTGGGAGGATGTTGGTACCTATACAGATCCCATAGAAAAGCATCAAGAAGCCTTAAAAATGGGAGCTAATATTATTCTGTACGCATTCAAACATCCATAAATTGATTAAAATCATTTATTAAAAATAATCAAAACAAAAAGAGTATAAAAATGCTTATTATATTTGTAATTAATTTTAAACTTAAAAAATGCAATTAGTACTTCCCGCTTTCGTCATACATTGGTATATTTCATTATTTAGCCAGACCTTTTTTCTTCACCGATATTCAGCACACAAAATGTTTGTGATGAATAAGTTTTGGGAAAAATTCTTTTATTTCTTGACCTATTTGTCCCAAGGGTCTTCATTTTTAAGTCCGAGGGCCTATGCAGTTTTACACAGAATGCACCATGCATTTTCAGACACCAAGAAAGATCCACACTCTCCCATGTTTTCCAGCAATGTATTTACAATGATGTGGAAAACAAAGGATATTTATAATGCGGTATTGAATAGAAAGACAAATGTCGAAGAACGTTTTGAACACGATTATCCTGTATCAAAAACGATTGAGAAGATAGGAGATTCCTGGATTTCACGTTTGGGTTGGGGTGTGGCTTATGCTTCCTTGTACATTATTGCCTTCAAATATTTTGATATGCATTGGGCGTTTTTCCTGTTATTACCGGTTCATTTTTTAATGGGTCCAGTGCATGGAGCAATTGTAAATTGGTCAGGTCATAAATATGGGTATCAAAATTATGACAACCACGATCATTCGAAAAACTCTTTAGTATTTGATGTAATCATGATGGGCGAATTATTTCAAAATAATCATCATAAATTACCTAATCAAGTAAATTTCGCATCGAAATGGTTTGAGTTCGATCCAACCTATCCAGTCATTAAATTATTGACTATGTTGAAAATAATCAAGCCTAATATTAAACCTGCTGACGCTAAGTTTTAGTTCGATTATTTTATATTTTAACTACAAAAAGCCCTTTGATGAGGGCTTTTTGTAGTTAAAGGCTTTTATATTTCTTCGGGAAAGTTGAATTTTTCTAAATAATCAGAT
>Ga0209499_1000235_pt1 | contig 41503 bp, 39 predicted proteins | sample C_130208_EF_Meta_FD_187306 | JGI IMG/M metagenome (GOLD analysis project Ga0209499, IMG submission 187306) | Freshwater microbial communities from Lake Croche, Canada to study carbon cycling - C_130208_EF_MetaG (SPAdes) (version 2) | ecosystem: Environmental > Aquatic > Freshwater > Lake... | reverse complement strand
CCCTAATTTCATAGTCATTTCCTAATATTTTTTTACGAACAAGTATTATTGTGTATATTAAATATATAATCATCAAAAAATAGTAAATTAATACTATCATTAAAATAATTAAGAAAAAAAACTATAGCATATTATATATAAATATGTCAGAAGAAGATAAAAAATATGATGATGATGAAATAGAAGAAATAAGTGAAGCTTTTGCTAATGCTAAAGATAAGATACCTAAAAAAGCAATAAGAATAGGTAGAACACTTGTTAAAGATCCACACCCTTTAAATATACCTATGGGATGTAAAAAATTTGATTTAACTGGTAAAATGATAGATAGAACTGAATTAAGTATAAATGGTGAAGAAGGATTAGATTTATTAAATGAAATTAGATTTTTGAAAGGTTTAATTGATGGTGTAGATACTTACAGTAGAACATATTCTAAAGAACAAAGAAAATTTGTATCTTCTAAAATAACTAATGGTCAAAGTATTATTCCATTTGAAAATACAAAATTATTTAGAGATATTAAGTATGAAAAACTTAAATTTATGGATCCATCTAAAATTACTGGTATTGAAGGATATTTAGATGTAGATAAAATATTTCCAGTTATTACAAAAGGAAGACCTATTGATTATGATAAATTTTCTGAAAAATTAAATGATGAAACTCCAAGTATGCAAGTTGATGAAAATAGATGTTATGTTATTTTTGAAAAATTTTTAGATAATGATAAAAAAATAAAAGTTAAAGCATTTTTCAATCCATTATGTAATCAAATTGGTTTTTTTATGTTTATAGGTGAACCTAATCCTGATAAAACTAGTGCTGATAAATATTTATTTGAGAAAATATGTTTTAGATCATTTTACAAAGTTATAAATAATAAAATAGTTTTTAGACCATATTCACATTTAAAACCACCATTACCTGCATCTCGTCCTAGAAATGTAAAAAAAGATATGAAAAATATTATCGTAGACATCAATACTATATTAGGTAATGAAAATTTTAAAATTACTACAACATATGAAGAACTTATGGATATATTATATGCACAAACAGAAGATTTAAAAGATAAACTATTTAACGTGCTTTTACCATTAAATAATGAAATTAATAAAGCATTATTTGAAACTGCTTGTGGTAGAATTAAAAATAGATATAATGAATTTCAAATTACGGATAGAACTAATTATTATAATACTTTGTTATTTTTAAAAGATAAAAAATTAAATAAAAAATCAGTAAAAGAAATTTTTGGATTTTTCATAAATAAAGATATGTTTGTAAAAAAAATTGAAACATTAAAGAAAAAATTTTTGTATTATATGGAACACTATGATGAGAAAAAACTTACTATAGATAAATTTGAAACACAAGTAATTCCTGTACAAATGGGTACTCCTAATTTAGCAATGGAAGATGCTATTACTATAAAAAGATTTTTAAAATTAGATCCTATATTTGAATTATATAAAACTAAGGAAGTTCAATTTAGAAAAATAGACAGAGATGATGTTGTGAATCAAGAAGATATTGTGTTTAGTAAAGAAAGTTATATGAAAGAAAGAGAAAGATTATTTGATGAAAAAGCTAGTAAATTAAGAATTGAACAAGAACCACGTAATTTTGGTCAATATGATGCTAAAATTTCAAGAGAAAAAGTAAGATTTTTAAGAGAAGAGGAATCAAAATTTGATAAAAAATATGGTGAAGGTAATAGAAAAGTATATGTAAAATTTGAACAAGAACTTTATGAAACAGTATCCTATGCTTATTTTAGACCTTTTACATTAAGTGATATTATTCTTACAAGATATAGAAAAGTCTCATTATTTGATCATTTTGGGTTTTCTAAAGAACCATCTGAATTATTACAGAGTTTAAATACTTTATTTTTAAACATAGAAGAATTAAGGTCATTTGTATTTACATTTGTTTCATTATATTATCAATTAAAAACTGATATTTCTTCAAAAAAAGCAAGAGTAGATGTTGCTGGTAGATTTGTTAATAGTGCTGGAACTTTACTTCAAAATCCTGAATTTGTAGAAACAGGACCATCAGTTAAATTAAATATTTATAAAATTTATCCAAATCAACTTTATTCAAAAGAAGACCATCATATCAAAACTGCAAAAAAAACATTTAAATATTATAGTACTTACCAAAAAGCGGTTAGAACTCGAGATAGTCAAATAATCTTTGACTATAATTATTTTTTATTAAAAAAAGAAGATAGTGATGACGCAAACCCATTAAGATTTTTACAATTAGAAGAAGGAATAGTAGGAGAAGCCTATAGACCAAAATATATAAAACCAGAAGAATTATTTGTTCCAGAATTAGAAATAGGGCTTGTAGAAAAAAATGTTGATATGATTAATAAGGCATTTACAAAATTAACAACAATCGAGCCCAGAATTAAAGAATGGGTTGGACCAAGTGAAGATGATATTGCTGCTATGGTTGAAATAAAAGTAAGTCCAGATGGTTCATTAGCTGCCAAACTAAGATCTATTAAAGATATACCACAACCAGTTAAAACACACATTGCTAATATTGTTAAAATAAAAGCTAAGGCAGAAAGAAAGAAAAAAGAAGATGAAGATGAAGATGATGATGACGATGACGATGATGACGATAATATTGAAGGACCTCAATCATTTCAAAGAGAAGAAGAAGTTCAAAATAGTGAAAATGAAGGTGAAATTGGCGAAGACGCTGATGCACCTACCGGTCTAATCGGATTTCGTAAAAATGTAAAAGATAGAAGAGATAAAAGACCAGACCAAACAAAGAAAGAAATTTTTCGTATTTTTACAGAACATCTCGAATGGTTAATTAAACAATCTTCAGGTGCACGTGGTGTAACAGCATTAAAAGAAGCATATAAACATACTGATAAAAAAGTTACAATGGATTTTATTAAAAAACAACCAGATGGTTTCAATAAAAAATTAGCATATGAAATTGAAGAACATAAAGAGAGATTTAGAGAAAGTATATATCAATGGAAAATGGCAGATAGAAATGAGTTACATTTAGATGGTGATAAAAAAAGTATATTAACTTTTTATTTTCAAAGTGGTGCAAATGTAACGAAAGCAGTTGTAACAGCCTTTATTCTATATTTACATCAATTAGGGGGCAAATTAGATAAAGATTTATTAGTAGAAAAAATACCAGATGATATCAGAGCACCTGTCAATAATGAACAAAAAAGTGTTCTAAGATTAGTTGGTGATGATTTTAGAGTAGCAACAAACATCATTCAAACTATTTTCTTAAAACTAGAAGAATTTAAAGATGATCCCTCGCACACTAAAGAATTTAAATTTCTACCTGAATATTTAGAGAAAGCTGATTTATATTGGACTTTAAGAAATAAAGCTAATCAATTAATATTTCGTGATAAAATACAAGGATATGTGTATATATTTAAACGCCCTGAAACGCACGCATTTGAATTTCCTGCAGAAAGTGCTATTTTTGAATCTTTATATAATGCTGACGTTGAAAAAAATATAAGCGGATTAAAATCATTAATTGAATTTTTAAATAGTAATAAATTAATAAAACCTATAATTCAAATAAAAAAGCATTATCCCAGAAAATTAAGAGATGAAGCAGAAGATAAAGCAGCTAGAGATGAAATAATTAGAGAAAATGAAGCATTAGTTGTCGAAATCATTGCACTTAGAGAATTGAAAGGTCTTACGAAAGAACAATTTGGTGAAATTGAAAGAAAAATGTTACAATTGACTGAAGATGCGAGAAGAATAAATCAAAATATTGAAGCTGACCTTATTAGAATAAATGCGTCCGGTAAAGCCAAATTTAAAATCTTACAAAAAACTGCCGAACAGGAAAGTAGAGCGGCAGCTAATAGAGGTGAAGTAAGCAACGTTGCTTCAAAATTAGCAGCTTTATCTAAACCAGTTGTAATGCCAGTAGCTTTTGATGATACTCCTGCTGGAAGAGATAAAAAAAAATTAGCTGATAAAGAAATGAAAAAAATTAGAAGACTTGAAGAAAAAGTACTAATATTACGTAGACAAGTAGGAGTAGACGACCCATCATTAATAATAGCAGAAAATACATATAAAGAAGCTGTAAAATATGGGAATGAAACATTTGGATTAGGTATTGTTGAGTTAGAAGATGCAAAACAAGAAACAAAAATAGAATTAGAACAAAGAGCAGTAATTACTGCACAAAGTATGATTGATAAATTAAAAGAGCTAGATTCTACAAGAAAAAGATTTTATAAAGAAATGAAAGCTTTATCTAAACCAGAGAGACCATCTAAAGAAGCGACCGGAGCTGTTCAAATGGAATTTAATAGATTAAATTCTGCTTACGGTAGAGAATTAAAACAAGCGACACTTCGTTATGAACAAGCAAATGAATTATATAAAGAAAATATTAATAAAGCAGCTAAATATGGAGTAGCAGTAGTATATGTTGATCCTGAAATTGAAGAATCATCCGCTTTACAAAAAGAATCAGTATCTGAAATTGTATCTACTTCAGAAGTACCACAAGTATTATCAAGTGAACATTCTTCTGAACTACCATCTGTATTATCAACTGAACCAGCATCTGAACTTGGTGTACCAAAAGGCAAAACATATTTGGGTAAGAAAGTTTTAACAAGAATATTTAAATCTGATTTTGGAAATTTAGTATCTTTACTTAAACAATTAGAAATAGACCCTACTAATAGTGCAATTAAATCAAGAGTAAAAACAGCCTATGAAAAATATTTAGCTACTAAGATACAATTTATTGAAGTATCTAGAAGTGACGTAGAAGCAGAAATTAAAAAATTTAGAACAGAAAAGAAGGAAGAAATGGATTTAGTAGATGCATATGAAGCCAAACATGGTGGAAATTCTGAAGCAAATAAACAAAAATATATGAAATATAAATTAAAATATATGAAACTAAAAGAATTATTAGATTTATAAAATAACGATTTAAAAAATTATTATTTTATATATTATGGAAAATAATAACTTATACTCAAGACAAGAATGTGCAATAGCAGTATGTGGTCCAGTAGATGCTGGCAAAAGTTCATTAATAGGTGTATTAACATCTGGTGAATTAGACGATGGAAGAGGATTTGCAAGAAATAAAATCTTAGTACATCCTCATGAAAGAGAATCAGGTAGAACAAGTCATATTAGTTATAATCCTTTGGTATATCATAGAAAAGATGATTCAACGATTAGTTTATTTAATACTAAAGAAAATAAAAATTCATTAGAAATAAAAACAAGATTTCCAAATAAATGGGGAACTAAAGTAACATCATTTATAGATTTAGCAGGTCACGAGAAATATTTAAAAACAACTATTTTTGGTGTAACAGGAATGTTCCCTGATTATGGAATTGTTGTTATAGGTGCAAATACTGGAATTACAAAATTAACGAAAGAACATATTGGTATATTATTATATTTAAATATACCATTTATAATAACTATTACTAAAATAGATATGGCGCCAAAAGATGTATATCAAAATTTATGTAATCAATTAAAAAAATTATTAGGTAAAGCAACATTTAAAAAAATTATATATTTTATAAATAATGAAAAAGAAACTGATGATTATATTTCTCAAATGTTAGGAAATCCAGATATAATTCCAATTATATCAATTTCAAATAAAACAGGATTTAATATATCTAATTTACATCAAATATTATATCATCTTCCAAAAAGAGAAAAATGGGAAAAAATAGAAGGTAGTATATATTATATTGATTCTACTTTTTTAGTACCAGGTATTGGTTTAGTAGTTTCAGGAACTAATAAAGGAAATAAAATAGTAATTCGCCAAAAAATGTATTTGGGTCCATTTATTGGTGATGAGTTTAAAGAAGTAACTGTTAGAAGTATTCATAATAGTTTGAGTGAAAATGTAGAAGAAGCTGGTTCTAATTTACAATCAACTTTGGCAATTAAATTAACTAATTCAAAGGAAACACTAGATAAAAAACAAATTCGTAAAGGTATGGTATTGATTGATAATATTGACAAATTTAAAGATTTAGTTACAAAAAAATTTAAGGCTAAAATAAATATTTTACATCACAGTACAACTATTAAATCTGGATATTCGCCAGTAATTCATTGTGGACCAATTAGACAAAGTGCTAGTTTAACATTAAATAATCAAATATTAAGAAATGGAGATAGTTGTGAGGTAGAATTTGAATTTAAATATTACCCAGAATTTCTAGAAAAGAATATGGTATTTTTTTTTAGAGATGGGACGACGAAGGGGGTGGGGAATGTACTCTAATGACTACGTCATTTCGTTTCACTCAACTTCGTATAATAAGCTAACGCTTATTATATGACTTTGTCATTTAGCTTCGCTAAGCTTCGCTTTTAATTACTTCGTAATTTCGCTTCGCTCAGCTTCGCTTTTGTATTTATTTAGTTTATATAGTTTATATAGTTTATATAGTTTATATAGTTTATATAGTTTATATAGTTTATATAGTTTATATAGTTTATATAGTTTATTTAATTATTGCGTTGTAGGTAAAATATCTTGTACTAAATCTTTATACGTCATCATTCGCATTCTACAACAATAACGTCTAAAATTTAATGATTTTAATAATTTAGATATTTCTTCTTCTCTATCCTTCTTTGATAATTTAGGATTAGAACAAATTTGATTTTTTTTAGTTTCATATTCTTCTGTTTTTTGTCCAATGAAGAAACCGCAAGTTGGGCATGACATATAAAGCATTAATCATAAGGATAATTTATTTTTAATTGATTTTTCAATATTTTTTAAATATATTTATTTAATAATAATTTTTCTAATTATTATTAATGTCAGATTTAAAGAAATTAAAAGGAGATATTAACAAAAGTCAGAGTGATTTTCAACAAAGATTTCGTGCAGGTGACGAAGCACGTAAGGAAAAAGCCGCAAAGCTTATAACACCACAAGATATATATAGAAAAAAATTTATTATAAATGACGAAAGATTTAATAGAATCTTTGAAGAAGATGCAGAAGATAAACGTACATATGCTGAATTTAATAAAGATAAACCTGAGGATGAATCTATTGATACAGAAACACTTCCACGTAAAATTTATAATAATCCAACTGAAATGACTGAAGATTTAGGTGTTGATATGAAAAATTTAGTTTTTGATGTTTTAAAAATGATAGCCGATAAGAAGAATCCATTACCATTAATTATGAGCGATGAGAAAAAACAATTTTCATTTGCAATGCTTTTATGTATTGTTGGAGGTTTAATGTTATTTTTCTCAAATTTAATGCAGGGATAAAATAATTAATAATTATATATTAGTTTGTGATTTACCAACTTCTTTTCTACAAATTGGACACTTGTAATTATATTGTTTTAAGTAAGGTTCAATGCATTCCGAGGAATGAAATTTATGTTCACAAGGTAATTCACAAATTTCTTGTTCAATATCTAAATCCATCATACAAATAGAACATTTCTCTTCTAATTTTTTATCTAATTTATATTTTTTAAGATTATTTAATTCTTCTGTATTTAATGTAACTACTACATCTTGCATTTGTTGTTGATGGGGTATATTATTTACATTCTGGAATAAATTTTGAAACATTTGAGGATGAGGTGGAGGATTTGCAAATAATGATGACAATGATAGTAATCCACTTGAACTATTTATTAAATTATTTAACATATTTTCTAATTGTTGTGCTTGTTCTTGTTGTTCAGAAGGAGGTCCAGATAAGTTCATAAATATTTGAGGAGGAGGTTCTAATCCTGGCATATCATCATCTTCAACTTCAACACCTTGTTCACCTTCATTATTACCAATGTCATTATTTTCTTCATTGGCAACGTCATTATCTGCTTCATTATCAGCTCCGTTATCAACTTCATTATTATTAATATCACCTACACTATTTACAATTTGTTCATCTGAACTTTCAACTGCGGTATTATTTGCTGGTACATTACTTACAACTATATTACCATTTGAATTAGAAACAATTACAACTGGTAATACTGAATTTTGTGGTTGTTGATTAATAATATGAATTTGATTAGTTAAATAATTAAGCATTGATTGTCCAAAAGCAGAATTATTTAAAACATCAGATATATTGTTATGTTGTTGTGTTTGTGTTAGTGTTTGATTAATTGTATCTAAACTTATATTAATACCAAAATGTTCATAGAAATTTTTTAAGAAATTTGGAATGTTTTCTGGTATCATACCTAATTGAATTAACTCATATCTTAATTCAATTATAATATCACTTTCGTTTTCATAATCATCTTGTAACATTACTCTTAATGCGAATAATTGGTCAAAATCAATTGTAGGTTCGTTTTCCATAGATATTATAATAAATATGTAGAGTTTATTTATGTCAATTTTTTTTGTTTTTAACAAAAAGAAATTAATAAATTAAAACTCTGTTTTTAATTTGTCAATTTTTTTAACTTCGTTAAAAGAAATTAATAAAAATTAGATTCTCTAATTTTTGTCAATTTTTTTTGTTTTTAACAAAAAGAAATTAATTAAAATTAGTTTCACTAATTTTTGTCAATTTTTTTATACTTTTCAAAAATCAGAAAGTATATAAACAATACTTACCTTATATATTAAATGGACACAGTAATTGAATTTGGGACTATTAGAGATCAAATAAATATTTCATACATTAATAATTTAATTAAAGTTTGTGATAAGAATAACATCAATAAAGATGAATTATATAAAAAAATAAAAGAATTAGAGAATAAGACAATGTCTGAATCAAATGAAGCTAAAATTAAAAAAAACAAAAGTAATTTAAGTTTATCAAATTTAACTAACACAGATTCGCCAACTGCACCTCCAACTCCAACATATAATGATGATTATTTATATCAAAAGCCTTGGACTAAATTAACTGCAATTCATAAAATTATTAAAATAAAAGAATTTGTAAATAAATTATTAATTAACGAAGAAGAAGAAAAACAAATATTAAAAGATAAATTAGTGGAAATGGTTAAAAATAAAAGTTTAACAAAGAAAGAATCAGTAAATTATGATTCAGTTAAATCAAAAATTGTTAGTATTACTAAATTAAAATATGAAAATGGTAAATATATAATTTAATATATTGAGAGGTTAGTAATCATTAATTGATACTTCTTTTCTACAAATAGGACATTTTTTATTTTTTATCAACCATTTCTGCAAACATTCTGAATGAAAATTATGATTACAATTAAGAATCATAATTTCCTTATTCTCTTTATTTAAACATATACTACAAATATCTTCTAATATTTCATTAGATGTTTTAATTTTGTTAATTATTTCCATAGATAATCCATTTTGAATTATATCATTTGGTATAAAATTAGTTAATATACTTCTTAGTGTATTTAATTCAGTTATATTTTGATTTATATTTCTTTGCATACGTAGCAAGCAAATCAATAGTATTATACAGATAATACCAATAATTATAGATAAAAAGCCAAGTACAATATAATACATAATCATACCGTGTATAAAAGATTCATTTATATTTTTCACAATTTCTACAAAAATAAAAGCGAATACACTTAAGTTAATTAAAACTATTACATTCATTATATTAAAAATAATGTAAATACTATTATAAAAATTATTATTAATACGTAATAATAATTTTGCATCATTATATTCTTCCATATTTCTAAATTCTTTATTATAAAAATAATAACAACAAATTAAATGTTCAAAAACTTGAAATATATTTGTAGATAAATTAGCTACAATGCTAAATATTAAATAATTGTAAAAAGTAAATACGTTCATTTTTAATGAATAAACAAGAAAACATAATTCTAAAGATATAAACAAACTTTTAAACAGAAAAAAACTTGTTAGATTGAATTTATTAATTGGTTTAATTAATTGCATAATCATTATTAATAAATCTAATAAATAAATTAAATAGCAATTTTTTTATCTTCCATTAAAAGAAATTGATAAAAAAGTTGCGATAAAAATAAATTATCTATTAATCTTATGTATCAAATATGTCATTTGGTAAGATAAATAAAATTATCAAATTCGTTGATAAATATATCAAACGGAATGAATTAGAAAATTTAGAAAAGAAGGATTATTATACCACTATAAATAAAATAATAAACGAAGGAATCGATAATTATCCTGAAATAACATTTAAACTAATAGAAGAAATACTTACAAAAAAATACAGTATAACATATAAAGTAAATGAAACAATTGATTTTACAGGAGGTATAAATAGTTTTCCTGAATTCAAAGAATTATACAAAGAAATAGAAATTCCAGATGAATATAAAGCAATGGAAGCCCAATTTCAAAAATTAAAAGCATTACCTCAGCCCGAACAAAGAACAAAAGCGTGGTATGATTACAGACATAATCGTATTACTGCTTCAGATACTGCAGCAGCAATTGATTTGAATCCATATGAACCAGTTGAAAATTTTATATTGAAAAAATGTGATCCTAATTATTTATTTTTAGATAATGATAATGTTTATCACGGTAAAAAGTTTGAACAAGTAGCAACACAAATATATGAACATATATATAATACTGAAGTTGTAGAATTCGGTGCTTTACCTTCTGATAAATACCCATTATTAGGTGCATCACCTGATGGTATATGTTCTTCTAGAACATTGGATAATAAATTTAGTGAAAGATTAGGTACTATGTTAGAAATTAAATGTGTAGTTCAACGAGCAATAGAAACATCTGGAAATATTAAAGGAACTATATGTCCATTTTATTATTATTGCCAAGTTCAACAACAATTAGAATGTTGTGAATTAGATGTTTGTGATTTTTGGCAATGTAAATTATTAGAATATAATACAAGAGAAGCATATTTATTAGATAAAAGAAATAATACATTTCATACTTATGATAACACTGGAAAGAAAATGTCAATTCCACAATATTTAAAAAAAGGAATGATTTTACAATTTTATCCGTTTGAATTTAAACCACAATTTGAAGGAGACAAAATAGAATGGAAAAGTAAATTTATATATGCACCGAGATTAGATATGGATGAAAAACAATACGACGAATGGTTTATTGATACAATGAATAATTTAGACACTAGATATCCTGCAATTTATAAAGAATGTTATTTTCGTAAAGTAATTTATTGGAAATTAGATCAATCACATAATCAACCAATAAAAAGAGATAAAAAATTTATGCAAGCACTTTTACCAATTTTAGATGAAAGTTGGAAAAAAGTTATTTATTATAGAGAAAATCTAGATAAATTAGATGAGTTAAGAGTTATTGAGAAGAAAAGAAAAATATATAGGAAAATGAATACTGATTTTATAATTAATAATGATTTAATTAGAAATCAAGTTTTGTTTTTGGATACACCAGATATAGTACCTACACCTAAAGATACAAAACCTAAAATGAAAAAATTTGATAAAGAAGAGGAAGATAGTCTAGAATTTATTGATGACGATGAACCTGTTATTAAAAAGAACGAACTAATTATTAAAAAGAAGGTGCCTATTAAAGATGAACCAATTATAAAAAATACAACCGATTTATCAAGTAATAAAAAGGTTGTAAAATTGAAAAAGAAACCAAAAGCTGAATCAGATAAAGAAGATGATGGTACTTATCCAAAAGAAGAAGAACAAAATACTATAAAAAAAGTATTCATACCAAAATATGTAGAAAAGAAAACTTTTAAAAAGACAGAATATACAGAACCTGATTTAGATTTTATTGATTAAATATTTATATTATGATAATAACAATTTATTCTACCACATTGTTGACCTTTCTTTATTCCAGTTTTAATTATTGATTCACATTTATCACCAATTATATTTTCTGTTATTGGTAATGGTTTTTCTATCAAGGTTTTTTTATGATAAAAACAATTTTCTCTTTCACAAATTTGTCCTGCTCTTGTACCAGTTACTATTTTAAATTTACAAATAATTGAAGGAGTATTACCTTTTAATTTAGGTAAACTTTTTGGTTTTTTTACGATTATATTGTTTACAATACCAGAATAATAATTTGTAAGACCACAATAATAACACGTAATAGAACCATTTTTCTTTTTATTATCAATACATTCAAAATGATATTGATGTTTACATTGTAATTCAACTTCTAAAACTTCTATTGGTAGGTGACATACTAAACATTTTTCTTTAGTTGATTTATTCATATTTGATATCATTTCATACATATTATCGTAATTAAAATCACTATCCATATTATATTATTATTATATAAAAATTGATATTTAAATCAATTCTGACTAATGTTTTGTTATTAATGGAACAAATAGATTGGTTAAAAGAATATTCTAATACTTTTACTACAAATAAGCCTTTAAATTTTCAATTGATTAAAACTAAATTAGAAAGTCAGAAGACAACACTAGCATCATTTATGCATTATTTAGGAACTATTATAAAATCTATTGATGATAATAATTATAATTCAATTATGATTGATGAATTATGTAAAATGATTCAAGATTATTATGCAAAAAATACTATTACCGATTCAGAAGAATCAACAAGTTCTAATGTACAAATTTTCGTAAAAAAAGATGATTCAAAAAATGAATCATCAGAAGAAGAAGATGATGATGATGATGAAGAAGAAAAAGAAGAAGAAACTCCATCAAAAAAAACAACATCTGAAGTAATTAATGGTGACGAAATATATGATAGTTTTATAAATAATAAACATAATGTTAACGATATTTTTACAAAACCAAAATATGATATTGTAAATAATCTTCAAACATTTATATGCGCTTCAAATAAATATTAATTTTTTTAGTTATTAAATTAATTATTCTAATTCTATTTCTTTTGGTTCTTGAAATCCATTAAATTTACCATAACAAGCTGCTAATGAATACGCACCCATATTTTGAAATTTAAAAACGTCATTTAATTTAGGTAGTGGAAGTTTAATTTTTTCACAAATTACATCAATAGAATCACAAGTTTGTCCAAAGATAATACAATCCACCCATTCAGTATTTACATTTTCTTGATTTTGCGAATATAACGGGATTGGTGCATATTCTTGACCATCAAATAATTTACCATTAAATGTTGAATAAACAGAATCATTAATTGTAATATGATAAATTGGTTTACCTAAAAAATCTCTTTTTTTAATAGAAATTACTTTACAATACAAATCTATAGAAGGTTCAGCAAAATATCTTCCAGGTTCTGCTATTAATTTTATATTATTTGTATAAAAATCATTGTAAAATGGTTGTAAAGTTTTATATAATACATCCAAATTATTATGATAAGAGAATCCACCACCTATATCAATAACTTTAATTGGCATATTTTTTTTTACACAATAATTATAATAATTATCGGTAATATTTTTTATTGTTAGAAAATAAGATTCTTCGCTTTTACACTTAGAACCTACATGAAAAGAAAAGCCCTCAAAGCTTTTATTATTATTTAAATGTAAATAATCAATCATTTGAAACACTTCCTCTGGAAATGCACCAAACTTTGAATTAAATTTTATATCAGAATTAGTTTCAACTGATTTAATTCTTATTATTTTTTTTAAATTTGGATTAATAAAATCCATCTTCTTTATTTCTTCTAACGAATCAACAACCATATGATCTACGTTTTTAGTATTAGCATAACTAATATCTTCGTTAGATTTGGATGGATTCGCATATATAATATTTTGAGGACCAGAATATTTTAAAACACTTTCAATTTCTCCACTACTTGCACAATCAAAATTTACATTTGATATAGCCAAGTGTTTTAGAATACTCTCGTGGGGTAAAGATTTAACAGCATAATAAGGTTTAATATTAGGGACTTCATTATGCCATTTTGTAATTTGATTGTTTAAGTTAGAGAGGTTAACTTGAAATACAGATGTATATGATTTTTGAACTACTTGAATAAGCTTTTTCAGTGGTATTATAAGATTAAAGCGATAATAATTTTTAAATTATTTTATTATCAATTTTTTTATTTTTAAAATAAAATTTTTTTAAAAATAAAAAATTTTTAAATTATCTATTTGTTGCAAAATTAATTACATTGATAATTTTAAATATGGAATGTTATAATAATAATAGATTACAGGATAGTTATCTTTATTATATAAATAAACAGGTAAAAGTGTAACTAAATAGCCTCCCAACGAAACACCAAAATGCCAAAATGTATGTCCAAATAAATATTTAATAAACCATACAGAATTACACAATTTTTCGGTTAATATCCAAAATATTCCAGCTAATGCAATTAAATATATACCGTTCCAACTTATTTTAATAATATTTTTAGGTACATTAAATGATTTATTAAATCTATCAATAAAAAATACAAATATTGCTAAATTAATTAAAAATAAACCAAATAATAAATTAAAACGTTCTTCGTGATGTAATCCAATAACGGTCATTAAATATGATAAATAAAATATAATTAAAAATCTTAATATATCGTAAAAGATACTATAAAAATTTAGTGATTCTAGAATTTTAACTCCTATCATATAACAAGGTAATGCTATTAAAATCATAGAAAATCTATCTAATAATCCCCAACCTAATTGATTGTTAAAATGATACATAAAAGAACATATTCCATTAAAAATCATTGCAGTATAAACCATTTTAATATCATGTATTTTATTATGAAATATTATTCCAAATAAACCAAAGAATACTAAGAATAAAGAAGAAAGCGAATTAATATATTCTGGAGATTGTCCATATATATTCATTTCACAAAAAGAATGGTCATATACATCAAATTTAATACTGTGTGTTGACATTTAATAAAATAATTGTTCTTTTTTTATATAGATTTAAATTTTTTAATTAAACATATTTTGAATATCTGAAATCAGTATGTCCTGTAATTCTATTCCTAACTGATCTTGGTGTTGGTTCTATATTTTTTTCATCATCATAGTTAAAATATTGATAGATTTCCCATTCATATAAATTATTATTATTAACAAAGATTTTCATAGTTGTATTAGCATATAGTCTTTCAGAATATACTAAATGAGTATATACTTTTACATTATATTCAAACATAGTTTTCAAATATTCGAACAACCTATAAATCATTTCTTCCGGATTCATATCAATTGCTTTATCAGTTAGATTCATTTTAGGGAAAAAGTACATAAAGAACATAACTAGATTTTCGGGCGAGGAACAGACTTCATAATTGTCGTCTTTTACATAAGTGAAGAAATTTCTTTTATTCAAAAATTCACACCATTTAGTTCTAATATCATAACCATTATTTGTAACATAATAATCAGAATCATTACTATAATTCTGATTATTAACAAAATATTGATACAATTCATTTTTCTCGTAATCATTCTCCATAAATGTTTTAAGTTTATCTAGATTAATTTTTTCATCTTCACCAAATGTTAAATGTAAAAAACGTAGAAGCGAAATTTCAAAACAATCTGTATAATGATAAAATTGATACAAATCATTATTCATATCAACAATTTTAACTCTATTGTAAGAAACTGGTTGCGGTAAGCTATTTTTGTCGTTATTTAATGTGTTAATATCTTGTATATCTGTGTCATTATATTCTGGTTTGTTACCAACAGTTTTCGAATAGGTCATACAATTTAATATATTAAATTAAGGATATTAATTTTCAATTTTTTTATTTTTTAAATTTATTTAAAAAATAAATAAATTGCTGCGATTATCTATTTGATGTCAATTTTTTTATTTTTTAATAACTTGTATTAGTTGTATTAATTAATTTAGCTATTTTAATAGTAAATTGCATACATAAAATGCGTGCATTACTAACATCAAACCATTCATTTTTTATTACTACTGTTCCACTTAATCCAGTTGGTACAGTTCCTTTGCTTTCAGAAGCAATAGTATTATTTAAAGGACAAGTTATATTACTCTTTGCGATTTCGGTACATAAATCTTCTGTAGTAGGAGATATAGGAATAAAATTATATGTAACTGAATATTTAGATGTTCCTTGATTTACAGTTTGAGATAAATCAGCATCTAAAAATAATGTATAATCAGATTGGGGTAATATTGGTTCTACATTTAAAATAATATTTTGTGCTAAATCAGTTGATGTACCACAAGATTTCATTGTAAATTGGGTAACGGAAGCAGAGGAGAATGTTAATATTGAAAGAAAGGTCAAAAGTTTAAACATTTATTAGATTAATATATATTGTAAAATATTTTTAAATGAAAATTTAAAGTCGCTTCCAAAAATTATATCCTTCAATTGGACCATATGCTTCGATACACCTTTCTAGACGCTCTTGCTCTTTCTGTTTTTCTTCATTCTTTTGACGAATCTTATATTCCTCTTCCTCCTTAAGCATCAACTTATATTTATCAGAATTAATATATTCTTTATATTTACTTTCATACTCTGTTTTCTCTTCTATTGCTGTTCTTTTAGAAAGTTCATCCATCTTTAGAATAGTATCATTCATACTATTCATCTTTGAAATCAAGTCCTCATTTTTGGAAGCATATGATTGACTATAATACCTATTCCAACCTTCAATAAAGTCATCAATATAGTTACAAGATTTCTTATCAAGTGTGCTTAGATTATTAGTTAGTTGAGTTAGTGTAATAGAATATTTTGATTGAAATTTCGTAATACAAAAAGACCCACGAATCCCTTGTAACGTGTCACTCATAAAAGTGTGAAAGATAAACTCATCACCATTCTTTTCAATACAAGAAAGATAAATATCATAAGTAGTCCAAGGACCGTCTCCATCAATTTGTGTCTCATCATTCTCAATAGATTGAGAGAAATAAATAATATTCGCATTATTTAGACTAGATTGGATAGAAGCAAAGTTAGCGTTAAGAGTATTCTCGTAATGTTTATTGGTAAAAGCCATTAGATTTATATAATTGGTATTATACAGTTTAAAATTCAATTTTTAATTTTTTTATCATAAAAATTGAATATTTTTCAGTATAACAATATATTAAATTTGTATGCAACCTACTAATATAGCCGAAGATATTTGTGGTGGAATTCTACCAGAACTTGTTGTTTTTGACTTGGATTTTACTGTATGGCCTTTTGATTGTCATAAAGATAGAGCAATGCCTTTTACTAGAAATGAGACCAATGTTTATGATTATAGAGGACGACTAGCTAATTGTTATCCTGATATACCTACAATTATTGGATTGTTAGTTGATAATAACATTCCTATTGCATTTGCTTCACGTAATCCTAGTCGTGACCATATTATTGAACTATTGAAAAATTCTGTTATTCAAACTAAGAAAGGAACAATGAATTTGTGGAATATTTTACCAAATCCAAATTATTTGCAAGCTTATTCTAGTGGGTTTTATGGATATGCTAAGAATCATCATTTTAATATGCTCCAAATTATTACTGGTGTTAATTTTGATAAGATGTTGTTTTTTGACGATCTTCCACAAAATATTGACCAAGCTAAGACTAAGGGAATTACTAGCATACAACTAGGAAAAGATGGGGTTACAATAGAATTGTTTAAAATGGGATTAAAACTTTATAATGATTCTAACAAACCAGTAGAACCTTTGATATTTGATATCACACCATCGTTACCAGACCCTTTTAAATTAATAATTACACCAAGTTCAAGTTCATCAGAGCTTCATTTCAATGAGAGAACTTTGATTGAGTCCCCTTTAAGTTTCTGTGTTAATATATCACAATATAATGATTTTAATTTTGAGGATTGTCAATCTCCAAATAAGAGATGTCGTTATGATATAATTTAATTTATAAAAAATAAAAATTGGCATCAACTAGATAATTTTCAGCAATAAAAATTGAAATAAATAATTCATATAATTATATATTATATTTATGCCTAAAAAACAGAAAAATACTAATAAAACACAAAAAAATACTATTAAACCATATACACCTCCTACTATTACAGTTTTAACCAATTTGGGTAGATATATTGAAATTCCTGCTGATTCAGTACCGAGTGCTGTTAGACGAGGGATTATAGATGATTATATACATATGGAAGCTCCAAGTATAGTATGTAAACAAAAAAATGAAAATTCAAATATAGAAAAAAATATTGTGGTATCTGGATCAAGTATGAAAGCAATTAAAATGTTAAAGGAGATTAATGGAAATAAAAGTTTAATTTAATCATATAACTGAATCTTCATCATCATTTTTAAATTCAGGTGCTAATGCATCTTGAATTACAAGTTGTCTTATTTTTCTTCTCTCTTCAATTATCTGTTTTTCATTTGTTTCTTTTTTCCTTCTTATACTACATAAATAATAAAAACAACCATAATTGTGTTTAGTTATATATCTACTAATTTCTTTATTCATATCTTCGTCTATAGAAGTAAAAGTATTATGATGTTCAATAATATTTGAAATTAATTTTTCTTTCGTAATATTTAATCTTTTTATTTCTTCATTATTTTTTTTTAATGATTCTTTATAATCGGTATCTTTTTTATCTAAATTATTAATATCATCTAAAATTAAACCTATTTTATTATAAACAGTATGTAAATCGTGAGTATATAATCTACTTGTATTTCCTTTCTTTTTAATTTCAGCGAATACATTGGTTGAATATAATTTTGGATACCTATAGCGAATAGATTGAGGAATCACAAATTGATTAACTTCTTTAATTTCTTCAATATCTTTTTCTAATTGGTCAATAAAAATAGTAACTTCTTTTACAATATCTTCTTCTTTCATATTAGAAAATAATATTTTACCAGAAAAGAATTCACATTTTGTTTGTAATTTATCAAATTTATAAGCACTAACTCTATATGATTCAGCTTTTGCATCTAATTTTAAATAAGATATAATAGCTAGAATAAAACTATTAAAAGCAGTTAAAGATGATACTAAAATAGAACCATAACTAAATGAATTAGTAGCAATACTTAAAACTGTACAAATTGAAGATACTGCAATTGCAGGTAACATTAATCGATACAATGCTCTTTCACAAAAGTTTTTTGATTCAATATATATAATTTTTTGACCTTTTAAATAAACAGCTATAACGTCTAAAGATGTAGAATTATGATTTCTTGCAGCCCAGAAACTTGTATGAAATTCTTTAAAGAAACTACTAAATGATGAAATTTCTTCTTCTATCATTCTTTTTCTAATTTCATTTTTAGAAGATTCTGGTTCTGAAAGTGGTTGACTTAGTTCTGAAGGAGTTTGATTTATACCTGAAGGAGTTTGATTTATACCTGAAGGAGTTTGATTTAGTGCTGAAGGATAATGATTTATAGCTGATTGATTTTGATTTAGTGCCGAAGGATATTTATTAGAAACATAAGGAGTTTGATTATAAGCTGATTGATGTTGATTATTAGCTATTTGATTTTGATTATAAGCTGATTGATGATGATTTGGAACTGATGGTGGATAAACTCTATTATTTTCTAATATTTCTTTAAGACGCGTATCTAAAGGTAATTTATTTTTTAATTTAGTATTTAAAGTTTTTTTGGTGGATGAATCCATTTAAATTAAAGGAGAGTATTTTTTACAATTTTTAAAAAACAGTAGGTTTTTAAAATATGTATTGATATATGATAAAATATGATGTAACACCAACGAATAAACTTTCTAGTTACTGTAAGCGGTACCGGCCATACCACTCATTACACGAAGTACGTTATAGTTTACAGTGTAGATGTTTAAGTTGGAGTCAGTGTCTAAGTCGTTCTTGTCTACAACGGATACATTTAATGTGGCGTTATCGATACGTGAAAAGTTGCAAGTGCCTGAAGGTTGGTGGTCTTCGGGTTTGAGTGCAAATGAGTATACGTTGATACCGTCAGCGGGTGTGTTGCTGAAGTGTTGCCAGGGTTGTACGTAGTTGAAGTATTGACCGTCTCTTTCTTGGAATCTGTCGTGGCCGTTTAATTGGAGTTTGGCAGAGTGTACGGGGTTGCCGGTTCTGTTTAAGAATCTGCCGTAGTTGAATTGATCGTATACATATACTGAGTGACCGCCTTGTAATAATGATACGGCTTTGCCGGATGTGCTGGGCCAGTCAAAGAAGTCTCTGGAGATAGTGTCTGCACCAGTGATGTCATCGATCTTGATTGAGATATCTTGAGCTGTTAAGTTGTTCATTAATAAAACAACGTTTTCAGCATCAGCTATGTAGGCATCACCAGTCTTGAACATAAGTTGAGCATCAACTTTCTTGGCAAGGGCATCGAGTACGTTAGATGCTGTGTCTCTGGTAGGGGCGTGGGCTACATCACCAGCTGCACCTGTACCGTCTTCGGCTGAAACGTAGAATTGACCGCTTACGTCAATGGCTGATTTTATGCCGTCACCCATAGTAAGGTGTCTTGAGGCTAACCAAATTAATTTACCAGCTTGTTCAAGAGCCTTGTCCCAGTTACCGTCATCAGCGTAGGCTAAGAATTGGGAGTGTGTGTTGTATTTTTGTAAGTGGGGAACCCAGATTAAATATTTGCTGGGGTGGTTGAAGTTGAGTCTGTATTTGTTGTTTGTTGTTGTTAAAGATTCTGAGCCTGTGAATTGTAATTGTTCAATGAGGTATTCGTGGGAGGCTTGGGCGAATCTCTTTCTTTCTTCAGAATCAAGGTATACGTAGTCAATTAATAAGTAAGAGTCATCCATACCGAGGGCGTTGGGGAGAGGGAAAGGTACAGGTGATTGCCAGTTGACGCATTTGGCAGCATCTAAGTATTGGATTGTGATACGTACATCGTGGTATTGTAAGGCAATTAAGGGGAGAGCTAAGCCGTTGAATCTGTTGAACCAGTAGTTGAGGGGTACATATAAGATGTAGGGGTTGTGAGAGGCATCGAAGTATGTTAATTCAGGGACGTCACCGATCATCTTGGCTAAGCCTCTAACTTGGCCAGCCTTTACTGTGAGTTCTTGCCATACGTTCATCCAGTCACCGTATTGTTCATCAATCTTGGAGCCACCGATTTCTACTTTGGTTTCAGCGATTAAAGCGAAACCTAAGCGTCTTACATAGCCCCATTTGGCATCAGTGGAGTCGGCACCTCTGAGTTCTACAACTGAGTACATGTTGGTGATTAAGTCACCGTTTCTGTTTAAGTTGCATGTTACAGTGCGGCCGAAGTCGGCAGCACCGTTGAATACTTGTTGAATAGGTTCAACGGAGAAGTTAGTATGTCTTCTGTATACTACTTTAAAAAATGTGATTTGAGGATTACCAGTTAAGTAAACGTCTTGTGCGCCGTAAGCGACGAGTTGCATTAAACCACCACCCATAGTGATATATACTTTATATCAGAAAAAAATTTTAAATAAAAAAAATATTTTTTAAATTATTTTATGAGTTTAAATCTATTATTTACAAAAAAATGATTATTTTTAAACTTTTTATTCCAAATATTATGATTTTATGATAAAAATATGATTTTTTATAATAAAAATATTTATGATAATTAAATGAATGCGTTTAACATAAATTATATAAATAAGATGCATATATCATTAAATCTTTAGGTTTTAATTTAAATTCACATTGATTTGTTGAATCTTCTTTACTTAAATTTTGTATAACCAAAGGCGTATACCGTCCAAAGGTATCATTTATTTCTATTCTTTTACTTAAACAAAATAAAAAAATTTTATGATTTACCTTTAAATCCAACTCTAAAACCATATAAAGTATTTTTCGTAAATAGTCTTATATGTCCAGTACTGGTCAAAAAAATAAGGCTATAGATATCAAAAAAACATCTACTCTAGAAAATAAACATCGATTAAAAATTAAAGAATTTGAAACTGAAAAAGATGATTTAATAAATTTAGAAAATGAATTAATATCAATATCAGTAACAATAAATGAATTAGATAAAATGAGAGAAAAATTTACAACTGTTGAACAAAAGAAGAGAGCTGATTTATTAGATAAAAAAGATGATATTGAAAAAAAAATATATTTATTAAAGAATAATATCCAAGAAATGGATTATTATGATAAAACTGGTGATTTATTGGTATCATATTATAACATTAAAGAAAACGATGCAGATGTATCAGAATCAAAAAATATTTTAAGTTTTTTATGTAAAAAGAAAATAGTTGATGAGAAACCTAAAAATGATAAACCAAGTAATAAAACTGAATTATTTGAAAAATATTGTCAAATAACTGAAGGAATTCGTGTAACGCCAGATGATGGAAGCAAACGATTAAAATATTGTTTAGAATGTAAAATCGAAAAGATACTTAATTTAGTTGAATCATCTTATATTTGTCCTCTTTGTGGAGATATGGAAGTTATTATAATGGATGAAGATATTCAAATTAAGGATTATTCACCCTATAAGAGATTAAATAGATTTAGGGAATGGTTAAATGCATTCCAAGCAAAACAGTCCCCAGAAATTGATGAACAAATTTACAGAGATATTATTAACGAATTAAATAGAAAACGTATGACTGACTTATCAACATTAAATAGAACAAAAATGAGATCAATATTAAAGAAACTCAAATATAATAATTTATATGAACATATACATTATATTATCAATAAATTATCTGGTTTACCACCTCCAAAAATAACTAGAGATATGGAAAAAATGTTTATAAGAATGTTTTTAATGATTCAAGAACCTTGGATGAAACATAAACCAAGTGATAGAAAAAATTTCTTGTCTTATTCTTTTGTTTTACATAAATTTTGTGAACTTTTAGAATTAGACCATTTATTAGAATGTTTTCCTTTACACAAACAATTAGATATATTAATGGATAATGATTCAATTTGGAAAAAAATTTGTAACGATTTAAATTGGGATTTTATATCATCTTTTAAATAAAAAATAATCTATTTTAATATAATGAATCATATTCTTCATAATATTTCTGTAATAATAATTTTCTTTGGAATAATACTTTTAACAATTAATTTAACAAAAAGCTATAATAAATGTCCTGTCTATAAAAAAGGTGGTACTCTTTTAGCAGAAGAACCAGAAAGATTAGACCAAGAAAGACCTTCTAAAATTTACGATAGAATGTTTAATCGTCCTGATGTATGGATGGGATATGCTGATTTTGATACAAAAGCAACAAATAATAAATCAGTGAAAGAAATAACACCAAAAAGATCTTAAATAAATATTTTTTATTTTAATATATTGTTTTAAAGAAAAACCTTATATTAAAATTAATGTCAACAGTCGATTATTTGCCAAAAGATGCTATTCTACCAGAGAATCAAAATTTTTGTTGTTTATCTTTATGGATGGGAGAAGATAAAAAAACAATCAAATACCTTAAAGTAAGTGGTGCATTTAAAAATTTAGAAGATGCAAAAGAACAAGTTCAGCTTTTAAAAGCACCAGGACACTATAATTTTGTAGCAGAAATGGGTGCTTGGAATGCCTTTGACCCATTACCAAATAAGGGTGATTTAAATGATTTATTAAATACAATGATGCACAGATATTTAGTAGGTGTACATAAAAATAATTTAGATTTTGAAAAAAGAAAGTATGGAATGATTGCAAAAAACATAGAAGAAAATTGCGATATTAAAAAGAATGAATTAAATGAAGAAATTAAAAAATTAGTAGAATTAAATGAAGAAGAAAAATCTGAAGAAAATAATAAATTAATTGCTGAAAAATCAAGATACATAGAAAAAATCAAAGAACAAATAGCTAATTTAACAAAGAAAAAAGATGAAAATTTAGAAAAGGAGAAAGAATATATTGAAAAATTAAATAATATTAATGAAAAAGATATATTTAAAATAAATGATAAAGATGAAAATGTAGAAAATCAAAATATTCCTGTAAAATTTGATGGTGTTGTTAAACGTAATAATGAAAGAATCGAAAATCAAAATTGGTATTGTGTTTCTTTCTTAGTTGAAGAAAATACTAGTTTAGTAGGAGTAAAAGTAAGTGGTTGCTTTGATACACCTGAAAAAGCAGAGGAACATTCTAAATCATTGAGAGATATAAACGATAGTCATAATATTTTAATTGGTGAATTATATAAATGGCAACCATTTAACCCAGCACCTGATACAGAAGAAGCTGGTGATTCAGAATATTCTGATCCTCAATTAAATAATACAATGAAATCCAAAAATGAAAATCAAAAGAAAGCACAATTATATCACGAATATAGAAAGAACGATATGATTAAAAAGAATTTGGAAGAAAGTTTGAGTGATAAAGTATTGGAAAAAGATGAAATGAAAAAGAAATTAGATAATATTAAAAATGAAGATATGAAAAAGTCTGTATTAAATGATATGCTTACATTAGATGAACAAATTAAAAAATTAGAAAGTAAGAAACAAGAATTTACAGAAAAGGAAGTTGAATTATCTGAAAAAATTGGATTGTACGAATTACAAAAGAAAATGGAAGAACTTAATACAAAGAAACAATTACCAAAAGAATTAGAAGGTAAATCATTCGATGTATAAATATATTAATATATTAATTTTAAATAAAATTAATATAATAACCTTTAAGCTTTAATTTTTTCAATAATTAGTTTGATATTATTTTTCTTTCTGGCAATCATTTCACCAGGATCAAACATTGGTAATTTTTTATTCCATTCTTTATCATAGTGTTCCTTATGATATTTTTTATATTTATTACAACCAAGTGTAAATTCTGGAACATCTTTCGCTTTGTACCAATAAACTTTCTCCGCTATATTTTTAGAATGGACACGATTATCAATAACCATAACACCATAATTTTCAGTGATTTCACCAAAAACTTGCTCAAATACAGCTAAAGTTGGAAACATACCAGCGTAGTGTTCATATAATCTTTTTCTGTTTGATGTTACATCTTCTGCTAATAAAAAAACGTAATCAAAGTTACTTCTTAATTCAGGGGGAATACCTAATGAGAATTGCATAGTTAAAATAAATGATACGTGGTGATGTCTGCCATTAAAAAATAATTCTAAGATTTGGGGATCTTTTAACCATTCACCTTTACTTGACATACAATCGTCCATGATTAACATTATTCTATCATCTTTTAATTTTTTACCATCTTTTTTTCTCAAAGAATTATCTTCATTTAATTTAGCCTGTCTTTGATAGATTTTTGCTAAAATTTCTGTATCAAACTCGTTATAAATATAAGAGTCAGGACAAAAATCACCATAAAATTTATTTAATTTTTCAGTTCTTGAAATAATTACAGAGGCAGGCATTTTACGTTTATGGTATAAAATTTCACGGGTTAAATAAGATTTACCAGTCGCGCGTTTCGCGATGAGACACATCGTCGAATGTTCGCACATTTTTTCTATAGGAAATCTTTTTAGTTGTAAACGTGAACTTCCCATTGAAACACTTTTATAATTACTCATTATAAATATAGCTAGAAAATAATTTATATTTCAATTTCTTTCGTACAATTTTGATCATAGAATAATTCAATCACTTCTATAGTTTTATTTGTATTATTATTCAACCAGTACTTAATATTTTCTTTTAAAATATTTAATCTTTCTTCCCATTCTTTTTCATATTTTTTATTTATTCTATAAATATTATCTAATCCTGTTTTCCAACAAGATTTAATTTTAATGTTATCTTTATTTATATAACTATCTGGGTTAAATCTTATAAATACTATTGGTTTATGTTCAAAATCTAAAGATATTTCCATTAATCTTTTATTATCACAACTACAATCATAAGTTGTATGTTGATTTTCATCTATTTCAATTATTAGAATTTGTTTTTCCAATTCTAATAATATATCAGGTCTTCTTGAAGATTTGCCATTAATAATTTTCTTATCACAAGTCCATTGATAATTATTAAAATATTTAATTAATTCATCTCTAATAGCTATTTCTTTTGTTTTATAATTTCTAGATGTTTTTTTATCTGGAAATAAATGGATGAAACATAATAAACAATATCCTTCATTTTTTTTATTTGGAATAGTATGACACCATTCTGATTTACATAGTGCTGAGCCTCCACATATTTTACAATATTTTTTAAGTTTTTTATGTAAACATATTGATTTTCCACCACAATCAACACAATAACTTCTTTGTTTATTATGTTCACATATACCACCACCATTGCATTTCTTACAATTTGATTTATTTATATTGTGTATGCATATTTGTGAGCCGTGACATTCCACACATTTTGATTTAGCTTTATTATGTGGACATATATGACTTCCGTGACATTCAACACATAAATGTTTTTGTTTTTGATGAATACATATCCCAGTTCCTTGACAATCTTTACAATATATTTTAATTTTATCGTGTATACATAGTCCTTTACCCCCACATTCTTTACAATTAAATTTTATTTTTTTGTGTTCACAGTATGCAGTTCCATTACATTCTTTACATCCAGTTTTATTTATGTTATGTGAACACAATGACGAACCTCCGCATTCTTTACATCTTGTTTTAATTTTATCGTGTTTACAAAATGCACCTCCTTTACATTCTCGACAGTTAAATTTAACAATATTATGAGAACAATACGCAGAACCACCACAATCTCGACATCTTGCTTTCATTATACCGTGAATGCAATATGCCCCTCCTCCACATTCCTTACAATTAAATTTTCTTTTTTTATGTATGCATATACTGCTACCACCACATTCGACACAATCATTTTTCCTCTTTCCGTGAGGGCATTTTTTAACCACAACACCATCAGCCATCAAAATATACTAATTTAAATTAATATATTATTAATAAAAAAATCAATTTTTTTATAAATTAAAATTATTTTTTTGGTTTCACAGAATATTTAATTTTTAATCCAGTCACATATGTCTTTGTCTTTTGTTTGCTTGATTCTTTGTCAATATAGTTTGTAATTTTCTCTGCGGAAATATATTTATCCAATATTATTTTATCTTCTTTTGTAATCAATTCTTCTAATTTTTCATCTTTAATAATTTTATCAGATGAATTTTCTTGAGCAAAACAATTAATGATATCATCATTTAATGGTATACTAAAATCTCTAAAACAATTTACATCAGGTATAACATACATTGTATATAACATATCTTGATATATAATTTTTAAATATCAATTTTTTAATAATAATCTATTATAATTTATATAATATGTCTAATAATGATTATTACGCTAAATATTTAAAATATAAAAATAAATATTTAGAATTAAAGAGTTTGTACGGTGGTAAAGTTACAGACTGTCCTATTGCCAAATATTCTAAAAACGCCGAAGGATATTATAGAGATCCAGAACATTATGACGAAGTTGAATGTATATTAAACCAAATGGTACCTAAATTAGAATCATCTGTAGCTCAAACTTTCACTTTACCTGAAATTACTACTTATTTACGTGCTTTACAAGGATATTATAATAAGTATGTATTATGTGCACCAGATGCAACAAATCAATTCAAAGCCCAATGTGCTTCTCATTTAGCAAAACTCAAAAAATGGCGTGTTGAAATGCAAAAAAAATGGAAAGATGTACCAGGTGTAAACTCTTTACAATCATTAATTACAAGAGAATCTCCTTCTTTTGCTTTAGCCACAAATTAAAAAATTGTATTAATTATAATAAAAACATATTTTTATTATATATAATGCCAGTAAATTTAAAGTTATCAAATGAAAGTTTGCAAAAAATAATTGATATTGAGGGAACCCCTTTGCAAATATACGACAGTGAATTAATTATAGAAAATTTAAGAGAATTCTTAAATAAAATGTCATCTAATTTTACAGGATTTAGACAATATTACGCTGTAAAAGCTTTACCAAATCCTCATATATTAAAATTATTAATTAATAATGGGTGTTATTTAGATTGTAGTTCATTAACTGAATTAAAAATAGCAGAGGATTTAGGATTATCAGGTGAACAAATAATGTTTACAAGTAATTATACTTCAAAAGAAGATTTACAATACGCTAAAAATTTAAATTGTATAATAAATTTGGATGATATTAGCTTGATAGATGATTTGGCGTCTTTAGGTGATATGCCTGAATTACTATCATTAAGACTAAATCCAGGTATTGGTAAAACAAATTCTGAAACCAAATCAAATATTTTAGGAGGTGAGAAATCTAAATTTGGAATTTCACCTTTACAAATATTAGAAGGTTATACAAAAGCTAAAAAATTAGGAGTGAAAAGATTTGGTTTACACGTAATGACTGGTTCAAATGTTTTAGATTTATCTTATTGGAATGAATTAGTAGAAATTATTTATAGTACAATAGTTACAATTTCAAATTTTTTGGATATAAATTTTGAGTTTATTAATATTGGAGGAGGAATTGGTATTCCTTATCAAGAGGACAGCCAAAAAGTTGATATAGAATCATTTAGTAATAATTTGAGAACTTGCATCAATACTCAGTTGAATAAATATAAAATTAACGATATAAATATATATATGGAAAATGGTAGATATATAACTGGTCCTTATGGATGGTTAATATCTAAATGTAATGTAATTAAAAAAAATATTAGAGAAAATGATACACAAATATTTTATGGTTTGGATGCTTGTATGGCTAATTTAATGAGACCAGGAATGTATGGTGCATATCATTATATTACAATTTCTGGTAAAGAAAATGAAAATAAAATGAAAGCAAATGTTGTAGGAACTCTATGTGAGAATAATGATTGGTTTGCTACAGATAGAGAATTACCTGAAGCAAAAAAGGAAGACCTGTTCATTATACACGATACTGGAGCCCATAGTCATTCAATGGGGTTTCAATACAATGGAAAACTTAGAGCCCCAGAAATATTACTAACAAATAATAAATATAGATTAATAAGAAGAAGAGAAACAATTAACGATTATTTAGCAACCATTGTTCCATCAACTGCTTTAGATACTAGTATTCTGATAAAAGACAATGTCAAATATTTGAGTTAATAACAACATAAAAACAACATAAAAACAACATAAAAACAACATAAAAACAACATAAAAACAACATAAAAACAACATAAACAAAAAAAAAGCGAAGCTGAGCGAAGCGAAATAAAACAAAGTTTTATAAAAAATACGCTAGTATTTTTTACAAAGTTGAGTAAAACGAAATAAGCCACCGGCTTATCTTACCATTCAGGCAAACTAGTAAAAATATCAAAATCAGGATGTGATACTTTATAATCTTCAATATTTGGAGATTCAATTTTATTTATTACATCTGGTACTTTATCTATTTTTATTTGATTCATTTCAATAACAGCTTCTGGTTTAATAAATTTATCTGCGTGTGAGCATTCTTCTGTAGAAATAAATACAGCTAATATACGTTCATTATCCCAAAATAAAATTAATGCAACAATAGATGAGACCAATAAAGGTAATTTTACTTTTTCGTAAAGATTAACCCTTTCTTTACATCTTTTTTCGTCATCAGCTTGTTGAAACCAAAAAATTAAAACAAAAGTTATACAAATAATTAAAAAATCATTTAATTTAGATTTGAATAATGCCATTATTATATATAAGAAAAAATTATATTATTTTCTAATATAAATTAATAAAATGATGATTAATAATTTAAACATTGAACGCATTATTAAGTATGTTCTTTTAGGCTTGGTTGTTCTCGTTGCTACAAAATATATTCCAGATAAAAGCTTACCTACAAAAGAAATAATAATGATTTCTGCTACATCAGCTATAGCATTTTCAATTTTAGATATGGTTTCTCCCTCTGTAAATGTTTCACAAAAGCAAAAAACCCAAGTTTAATTTTAAATATATTAGATATATTTAAAAATAAATTTAAAAATTTAAATAATTATTAAAAAATTTTCTTTTACTTTTACTGGAATCTTTTTCTTTAGTATCATTTTTGGTTTCATTTTTATCAGTACCTCCACCACCTACATTATTTGAGAATATTTCTTGGTAATCTTTTTCATTTGTTTCTGGACGATATGATAAAGAAGTATTCAAATCAGTTTCTCCTAAATTTTTTTCTAAAATATGTTTAATTTTATCATCTATTGTTTCATTCTTTTTAGGAGAAGCGTGATTAGATGAAACTTTAGTTGCTTTAGTCATTGGCGAATCGTTTGATTCACTTGTTTTTTCATATGATTTATTTTTAGGAGTTACATAAGATGATGTATTATTTTTATCTTCAGTAGATGGTTTATTAATTATTTCTAAAATTTTAGATTCTAAATCTTTCTTTTCATCACCACCAATTTGTAAATTTGCATTTTTTGGTTCATCTTTAGAATTAATTTTATTTAAAATTTCATGTGTATCTAATTTATTTGAAACTTCTCTTGAATCTATTTTAACTAACATATCTTGTCCTTCTAATTTAACTAAATTATTATTTGAAATAGGATTTGTATTAGTTAATTCTCTTCTAATTAATTTTTGAATATTTTTTTCATCTGCTTCAGTTATATTTCTATCAAAATTATCATTTGGAATATTTGGTTCAAGTTCTTCGCCTAAATATAATTCTAATATTTCTTTAACAGGTAATAGTTTTCTTATACCTTCTTTAATTGAATCTTTAATTAAATGAATAGTATCTCGTTGATTTCTTTTTAATTCTATTGCAGGATATTGATGATACATTAAATAAGGATTATTCCATAATTCTCGTGCACATTCAATATAAATTTTATGGATAAAATCTTCTATTTTAATATTTTCATAAAATTTAGGATCAATTTTTGTTTGTAATTTATAACCAGGAGGAGCTAAACAATTTGGATTATATGTTAAAACTATAATATTTGCTTTAATAGTTGCTTTAACTAAATCATGTAACCAACTAAAACTTTTTGTATTATTCATTATTCTTTCTGTTTCTTGTTTGATCATTTCTTCATTCCATTTAGGGATTCTTTTTAAAAATGATTGAAATACTTTTAATACATTATTTGCTTCATTTGATACTTTTAATGATTCAGCATAAATTGATTGAACCCCTTCATAAATCAAGGGTGTTAAAATATTAACTAATTGTGTTGTATATTCTAATTTTGTTTCTACAAAAAAATTTATCATATTAAAATAAGATAGATTATTTATGTTTTTAAACCTAATTAATCTATTTAAATATTAAAAATAAACTAAATTTATATTTGGTTTATTATCATATATTATTTTGTTGCGTTCATTTATTTAATGGTGTATTACCACCTCTAGTTGTTAAATAATCTAAATCTTTTTGTTTTACACATAAACATCCTCCTTGAACAGAAGAACCTAACGAACAAGCAAAGTTATTAGGAACATATTGTTTCAATTCTTCTTTATCAATATCATTTTCTAATAATTCAGGAGGATAGGGCCAGCCAGAGTTAATACAACAGGAAGGTGAGCATTTATTATTAAATAAAAAGTTTGGTTTTTCTGTAAATAGATTTGATAATCTTTCTTTCAATTGTTTTTTTTCTCTTTGATTACAATTGTTCATCATTGGAATAACTAAAAATACAAATAACGCAATAATAATTATTGAATAAACAAAAAAATCATCATTATTGTTACCACCAAATAATTTATTAATTCCTAAATTTAAAGACATATTAATATAAATTAGATATTTTTATTTTTAATTTTTATTAAGATATTTACTCTTGTTGATAAGAATTATCATTTTTTATTTGATCAAAAATTGAGTCAAATCTTTCTTTCAATTTTTTTTTATCTTGTGTATAACAACTTTCTACAGCAGGCATCACAAATATGAAAAATATAACAGCTATAATAATTGAAGATATAAATATTTGATTATTTTCATTAATTAGATTAGACATATGTATTAATTTAGAAAATTTATATTTTTAATATTTTTAATATATTTTCTAATTAGATTTAATGAATTTATTAAAAAAAATTACAAATAATTCAAAAGATAAATTTAATTTAATCCAAAAAAAAATAAATATTAAAAAACAATATAGTATTGATTTTGAAAATGTTAATAAAGAAATGAAAATGGTTTTTAAAGATAAAGGTATTACAAAAGTAATAGGAGATTATCATTTTTTTGGAACTTTTAATATTCAGACAAAGATGTGGACTTGGGCAAATATAATCCCTAATATAAGTATAGATAAAATTAATTATGTAAATCAATTAAGATTGAAAGCATATATTTTTGAGAAAAATATAAATAGTAGTGAAATAATAATGTTTTTCTTCCAATTTTTAACAAATAATTCTATGTTTATTCCTGAAGAAAAATATATGGGATTGATTATTGATTTATTATTATATCTATCAGATGATATGTATATTTTTGAAAGACCTTTGGATAGTAATACTATTGAAATATATGGATTAGTAAAAATTAATGAATTAATGAATTAATTTATTTATTATCCAAATTTATATTATGTGTCTTACTAATTTTCTTTTTATCCTTACTAGATAAAGTATAAAAATCTTGTGTTTTATCTATTTTTAAAAATAATTCTAATTCTTTAACAGTAATATCTTTTTTATAACCTTGTAAAATAGCTATTAGTTTATCTTCCATATTATTTTTCACTAAATAATTAGCTATTTGATTTATAAATATAATTTCTTCAATAGATTTGTTTGGTATAATTTTTAATAAATTAATAATATTTTTCCTATTAATATTTTTTAATGAAGTTTTATTTAAGTCTGAACTAAATTTCATTTTATCTGTCTTCAAAAAGTAGTTGGTATTATATCTATTAATCCAGAAAGAAGTATTTAAACAAGTATAAAATCCATGAATATTTTGTAAATACCAATTTTGATCGGTATAAATACTTGTTTCAATATTATCTCCTCTTGAAATTGAATCTGATGTTTTAACTAAAGAATAAATAATTTTTTTCCATGATTGTTTTGATTGAGTTAATATTTTCTTTATATAATGTTCGTGAATCATTAAAGGTAATAACACTTTTTCTGATTCATATAATTTAAATGTTGATTCATAATCTAAATATGAATTTAGTAATCGTTCAGTAGCTTCATATAATCCAACGTCAATATTCTTTTTCCTTGATTTTTCAAAAAAATCATTTAATTGTTCAATATTTGTAACTTGTTTATAATGAAATGATAATTCTTGTAAAATATTTATTAATCTTCTAATATCAAATTGAGAAAAATTAATTATACTTTCAAATATTTCTTCATTATCTATAATATTAAAATCTTCTTCTTTTGAAATAGTTTTTATTAATGAAGATATTTCTATTGTTGAAGGAGAATAAAATCTTATTTCTTCACAATTCTTTTTCAAATCATTTAATAATTTTGAATGTTGATTATTTGATATAAATATAAGAGGGAACGAGTTTGTTTTATTATTTTCTTTATAAATATCCATAATATATTTTTTTTCAGATGTTAATGATATATTTTCTGTTTCATCAAATATTAAAGCTATTTTATTATTCTTGTCTTTATAAAAATTTAATTTTGATAAAATAGAATTTTCTTGGTTGTAATATTCGTCGAAATCATCTAAATTTCTAAAATCTTTAATTTCACTTGGATTAATTATTCTAACAATATAACCAGCTTCTTCTAATAATAATTTAACAGTTAATGTTTTTCCAATTCCGTGATTTCCTGAGACTATAATAGCATTATTTTTTGATTTTTGTTTTAATGCATTTAACCATTCTTTAACTTTTTTTATTTGCTGTTTGTGTCCTATTATTTGATTGAGCATATTGGGACGATATTTATTCACCCACAAGGTATCCATTATTAAAAATATCAATTTCTTGTCTAAATAACTTTAAAAAAGTTTAAAAATTTTTAAAATAATATTATTTTATAAAAATAATTTCTATTATAGTATATATACTTAATGGACTATAATAGAAATGGATCTAGAAACAACTCTTCTATTGACGACGAAGTACAAAAATTACTTCGTAAAGGAAGCAAAATAACTTCTCAAGACTTTGCCAGATTAAGAAGCATGGGTAAAGATGAAGAAGTAGTAGCAAGAATTCAAAATGCTTATGTTGATAAGACAGGAAATATCACCAAGAAAGCTAAGAAGTTTGCTCAATTAATTCGTGAAAAATACAGCGAAACTCAAACACCTTTTCACTTACTCTTAGAAAAAGCTCACAAATACAAGGTTAAATACAGTTTAACTGATGATGAATTTGCTGAATTCCAAAGAATCTACGAACAAGAATTAGTAGGCACAAACAAAAACACTGACTTATTCCCTGCCCAAACTAACTTAGGTAAAGTATTAGGCAATGTTACATTAGATAACAATGGTTTCTCTGGCAAACTCAATGATGTTGACCAAAAATATTTAAATGAAATAATGAAACTCCACCAAGCCTCCAGAGCTTTACACGCTCAAGTTTTACTTCAATCAATGCAATACGAAGATTGCGACTTTGAAGCATTAACTGGCAAATACGAAAGAAACTTACACAGAGTAGGTGAACACATCCACCCCGTAGTTGCTGCTATGTTCTTACCTAAATTCCCCGTTATTGAAAACTTTTTCTTATTCTCTAACATTGCTGGTATCGTAAAATCTCGTTTCAACGGTGAAGTCTTAGATTCTCGCCCCGACTACGAATTATTCTATGCATTAACAACTGACCCTAATGACGTAGTATGTGACAACAAATCAACAATCTTAGACTTAATGAACAGAGCTCAACTCCAAACACAACTCTGGAACAACGTTTTACACTTAAGAAACGGCCAATACTACAATGCCTCTTTCAAGGATTTCATCATGTCAGTAGACATGTGCAGACTCAACAAACAAGACACACCTGACTTAGTATACGGAAGATACGATGGTGTAATCATCAAGAGACTTCTTTCTGCCTTCTCATTCAGACCCACCGTTGTAGCCACAACTCCTCTCTTAATGAACCCTGTAGCATTCAATCCTTATTCTTTCAACGTAAAACCCCAAGTTACATCTGTACCTATGATTAACATGAGATTACCCCCTGTATTAAATGCACAAAACGCTGACCCTGTTGAATTAAGCTCTGCCTTAGAACAATCCCAATTCTTCTTAGAAAACGGTGCCATTGTTCCCAGAAACACTTCTTTAATCTGGTCTCGTGGTGTACTTGTTTTCTACGTTGACCGCAGAGCAACAAACCTCAAATTCAACGACCAATTAAATGCATTCTCTATGTCTCAATTACCTACACCCATTGCTGGGTTCGAAAGATTAAACAGACGCAAGGTAAACTTTGACTATGATTTCCCCATCCAAGGTGAAACATACAAATTAAGATCCGTTGTATATTCTGATGTAAACATCCAAGACGGCAAGGAAACAGACTTAGTAATTGGTTCATCTGCATTAATCAGAGTCCCTGCTGACATGAAAACAAGATTCACTGAAAACTACTTAGTATACGATCCTTATGGCCCAATCAACTCACACAACGAAACAGGCAGCTTAGTAATGGACACACCCATCACCAAGATTAACGATTTCGATGTAAATGTTGATTTAAGTTTCAGAACCTTAGCCGAAACAAAGGGCACTGTTTTCATCTATGCTTCTGAAGGCAAGACTGATGAAAAGAAAGAAATCACTTTTTAAATCTTATAACGAAGTGCATATACTTATAACATATTAATATAATAATTGAATAAATTATTATATTATTAGTATCCATAATCAAAACCTTGTAATCCTGGGAAACCCTGTATATTTGATTTACCTGGAATTTCGGCATCATATTTAATTTTATCTACATTAGATTCTCTCATATGAATGATATTATCCATAGAAGGTAAAGTTCTTTCAAGGCTTTTTGTATTAATTGGTAAAGGAGGTCCAACAGGTTGAGTTGAAATATCTCTTAAATAACCAACTTTTTGATCTACATTTGATATAATAATAGGTAAAATTTCTCCTACTACTATACAATTTAAATCTTTTATTTGTCCTCCAATATTATATGGTAAATTTCTTGAATATTCTATGAATACATATCTCATTACAATAATTAAATCTTCATCTTTTTGTGGACAAATTACAAACTTTTTATTAGTTTTTCTGAACACGGATAAAATAAGTTGTTTGTTTATTAAATCTAAATTTTCTGGTGAGAAAAAACTACTTTCTAATGCTCCAATTTCTTCTTGTGACATTTTTAATTCATTTTTTATTAATTGATTTCTTAATGCTTTACCTTTTTTATTTTCAGCAAAATAACCAACTGGAAATTCTTCAAAATTATATTTAGGATATTTCTTTGTTGCAGACATTATTATAGATTAGATTATATATTTTTATATAATCTAAAATATTAATTAATTATTATTCAAATGTATAAGTTTCTATTACATTTACATTATCTGGTAATACTTTTTCAAAATAAGAAAATAATGTTGATGGAAATACTTGTATTTCTTTAAATTGTTCATTTATTGCTTCTCTATCTTTTGTTATAATAACTTTTTTATTTCCAGCTACTGTTTCTTTAAATATTACCCATTCATATTCATCAAATCTTAATTGTCTTACCATTAAACTTCCTTCTTTATATGTTGGTTTACCAAATACACTAAAATTTTGTTTTTCAAAATTACTTAATAATGTTCCTACTTTGTTATGCATTAAATTTCTAAAATTATTTGGTATTATATTAATCAATGATGTATCGCCTGATAAACTACTTCCAATATTGACTAACATAGTCTTTACTTTATCATCTAATGCATTGCCTTTATCTTTCATAAAATTTTCTGGTTGCATAATTATTTGTGTTACTGCATTTCTAACTAATTTACTAAAATTTGATTTATCTCCATTTATATCATCAAAAATACTACCATATATTTTGAATTGTTTATTTTTAGATAATGGGTCATATGTAATATCAGCAAAATTAGAATCAATTACTAATAAATAACCGTAATTTGGTACATAATATTCCATATTATTTATTTTATATAACCAACAACTATTTCCCGTACCATCAGTTTGAACATCTTTAATATATACGTTATTTTCAAGTGAAAAATTTTCAAAATAAATTTGATGTTTTTCTAAGATTGCACAAGCATATATTAATTGAAATAATATTGAACACCATACATCTGGATTATGATAACCAGTTGATGTCATTCTTCTTACTGAACCAGTAGATTCATAAATCTTTGAATTCCATTTTAATATATTTGTATTTGGTGCTTCAGTAAGAGCGACAAGTATTTTAGGTTCTTCTCTACTTAAATCTAAATATTCATCTTTAACTCGCGAATCTCTTTTTCCTGATATTTCAGAAGCTAAATCATTTATTTTTTCTGTTACTGCAGATAATCTATTTAATTCATCTGCCATTCTTAAAGTTTCTTTATCATTTAATGGAATATATGAACGAGATGTTCTTGCTTGTATTCCATTAAATTCTTTTAATTTTACTAATTTACCATCAACTAAATTGTAATTTGGATATGCAAGATCTTCTAAAGTTAATTTGTATTTATCTTTTAATTTCTGTTCATTTGATTTATGATTTAATAAACCTAAATGATCTTTGTCTTTTTTAATCATATCTAATTTATTGAATCCAACCTTTGATTCACCATCAAATACATACAATAATATATTAATAAAATTTGGAGATATCTTTTTTCTTACTATTGAATCAACCCAATGATAATATTTAATATCTCTCCATACATCAAAATCATTAGAATTCATTTGAGCAACTGAATAACAATTTGCAGATCCAATATTTAATTGATATAATCTTATATTGATTGCAATAGATGTTGGTGTTGCTTTTAATACACGATCATCTTTATTATATCTGATTGGATAAGCACTTCTATATAATAAAAATCCAATTGGTATATCATCATAAGGATTTGCTCTTATGTGATAAGGATTAATATCATAAATTTTAATCCAAGATAATAAAGATTTTTTACTTCCTTGTATTGTAAAATCTTCTCCATCATATTTATCTAGTATACTATTTCTTAAGAATTTTTTAATTACTTCTCTTTCTTTCAATGTTAAAAAAGAATATACTGTTTTTTCACTTGGTAATACATCCTCGTAAATTTTATTTATATATGAATGATTTCCTAAAGGATCATTTAATGAAATATTATAAATTTTATTTATTGGGGGTTGCATAGGAACTAAATTATAAGGATACATTTTATTTATCATACTACCTTGAGGATCATATAATGGAATAAATCCAGGTGGTACATCTCCAATATCATTTTTTATATTATCCATTTTCTTAACAGTATCAAATTTTTCTTCTACAGGTTGAACTGTTGGTTCTTTTGGCATATATGGTTTATTAGATGGATATGCTGGTTTATCTTCTCTTGGTGGATATGAAGGTTTATAAGGGGGTCTTGTATCATCTCTTGGTTTATAAGGCGGTCTTGTATCACTATTAGGTTGATACGAGGGTCTTGTATCGCTATTTGGTTGATATGGTTTATCTTCTCTGGGTGGATATGATGGTTTGGGTTGATATGGTTTATCTTCTCTAGGTGGATATGATGGTTTGGGTTGATATGGTTTATCTTCTCTAGGTGGATATGATGGTTTAGGTTGATATGGTTTATAATCTGTTTTTTCCCAAGGTTTCAAAGTTCTTGTATCAGTTGGAGGATTATTTACTTTTTCTACATTTTTAGTATCTTGCGTTATAAATGTTGTAGGTTTTTCTACTTCTATATTTTGTTCTTCTGCTTTTTTAGAATCTTGAGTAATAAATGATTCTGGTTTTTTAACTTCATATGGATTTTCATATGCACCACCTTTCATTTTTCTAGGTTTATCTTGTTCTATTCTTTTTAATAATGTATTAACTTCTACATTTTTAATATTTCTCTTAATGTAATCAGATTTACCTTGTACAACTGTAGAGTATTCTGATTCTTGAAGTTCTGATGTTTCTTTGTCTGATTTTTCTTTCAAAATAAATGAACTAAAATATGAATCATTTAATAAATTTGATGGTTTTTCTAAAATAATATTTTTATTTAAATAAAATTTATTATTTTTCATTTCTCTTAATTTAATTGGTATAATTTTATCTAGAAATTTTTTTGTTTCAAGATCACAATCTGATAAATTATTTCCTTTTATTAAATTAATTTTCGATATTAAAGAATTTAAGAAAGTATGTAAATCAAAATATTCATTAACTTCATTTATATATGGAACATCAGTATCTCTTTGATTTAATATGCCATAAAAATTAGGCAAAGTTGCTTTTTCAAAATTTGTAATCTTTATTTCAAATTCTGTATTTAATTCCCACTTTTTATTGTTAAATTCATATTTTAAATTATTTACCTCTTTTTTAATATAAATTAAAATATTATCAATTGTTAAATTATTATGTCTAAATTTAGGATATTCTTTTTGTATTATAGCTAAGGTGTGAATAACTTGAAATAATAATGATTTATATGAACAAGTATTCTTTTCTAAATAATCTTTAAGTGTTACTGAATCAAAAAACTGTTCCCTTATTCTTACCGAAAGTTTTGTATTTATTTCATCAATTTCTATTTTTTCATTTATTTCGTTATAAACTAATTCGTTTGATTTTAAAATATGTTTTATTTTATCAAATTCAATATCAAAATTTATTATAGGTAACAAAATATGATTTGTTTTCTTTTTAACTACCAATGAACTTAATAAATAAGAAAATAATGAATCATTATTTGAAAAACTATTTAAATTATCTATATCTTTACCTTTTTTATATGTACTAATTTTCATTCTTACATTATAACTGCTATTTGTAAATACTTTCCAATAACTAATTGATTCTGTATTATCAAAATTTATAAATGAAATTTTAGATTCATTAATTGCATTTATTAAGTTATCTGCTTCATTCGTATCTATAATTTTAATATCATCAATTTTAATTTTACCTAATATTATATTCTCTATTTCTAGACAATTATTAAAGTTATTATTATAACAAAAATTATAAAGTAAATAAATTTTTTCTTCCATTATATATAATTATATTTTTTTATATTTCTAAAATATCTAAATTATATTGGTAATCATTTCCTTTCATATAATTAGAAAAAAGATAAATTAATCTTATTATATAAGCTTCAAAACATTCAATATGTCTTGTACCTTGTGATTTTCTTAATTCAAAAATTGATGTTATTTCAATAATATGAGATTTTATATTTATATCTTCAAAATACATTAATAAATTTTTCATAATTTCACTAATAATTTCTTGTGTCGGTATATTTGTTATTGATAATTTATAAAATGATTCCCTGCATTTTTTAATAAGAATATAAATTTTTTTACCATTATAATTTTTTTTATCAATCATCATATGTACCATTTCTAATATTATATTACCCTTACTATTATCAAATATACAACCATTCATTTTTAATTCTAATAACCATATAGCATTATAAATTTTTTGATTACTATTTGTTAAAATATAATTTAAATCACGAGCACTTAAATTAATATTTTGTGTAATTCCAATTTGTAATAATGTATTTATAATTTGTATATTATCTGGTAACGGTACTCTAATTTCTATACATCTTGAACGCAATGGTTCTATCATTTTAGATAATTGATCACAAATGAAAATAAATTTACAAGTATCTGTATATTTTTCCATAGTTCTTCTTAATGATGCTTGTGCAGTATTAGATAAATTATCTATTTTATTAATGATTACCACTTTAAACAATCTTTTATATTTTAAAATATTTAATATTTCTGTTTTTGCATAATTTTGAATAATTTCTTGTATTAAATATTTATCAAAACCATTTGAATTAGGTTCAATTACTATATGAAATTTTGATTGTTTAATATTTACTTTTGTCTTTGAATTACCATATCCATTAATTGTATATTCGATTTCATTTAAATTGATATTATTTTTACCATAAATTTTTTCTAATAATTTATTTACTAGAAATTCTTTACCACTACCACTTTTACCATAAACTACTAAATGTTGAAAATTTGCATAACGCCATACACCTGATTCTAAATTTGTAATTATTTCACCAAATTCTTTTTGTGGCTTTTCCATTATTTCATCAATTTTAGAATAAATTTCATTATGGGTATCAAAACTATCTAATATTTTTTCAATAATAGAATAATGCCACATATTTTGATTTGAATCTTTATAATATTTGTCAACTAAAAACATTACTAGTATAATAATTTAATTCTTTAAACGAAATAAATTAATATATTCAAATAATTATATATATATTAATTTAATGAGTAATTCTGTAATAGATTTAGATGATTTTAAAAATGCTAGATTTGATAAAACTTGTGTCCAATCAATGTTAATAATATCTAGTTTATTTGTTTATTTTTATTTTTATTT
>Ga0209499_1000234_pt1 | contig 41590 bp, 43 predicted proteins | sample C_130208_EF_Meta_FD_187306 | JGI IMG/M metagenome (GOLD analysis project Ga0209499, IMG submission 187306) | Freshwater microbial communities from Lake Croche, Canada to study carbon cycling - C_130208_EF_MetaG (SPAdes) (version 2) | ecosystem: Environmental > Aquatic > Freshwater > Lake... | reverse complement strand
TAGAACCAAAAATGGTTATCTTACTTCCTTTAACTAGTATTTTAAATAAGAAAAATACTGAGTTTTCAAAGAATAATAACCAAATAATTGAATCTTCTGTAAATACACAATCTAGTTCAACTAACCAAGATAAAGATAATGGTAAAACAGTTACTTTAACCGAGATAGGGCAAGGAAAAACAAAAGAAGCAGCTAAATATAGTGCATTAAGAAGTGCATTAGAAAAAGCCTTTGGGACATTTATTTCATCTAATACAACAATTTTTAAGGATGAATTAGTTAAAGACGAAATTGTATCTGTTTCAAGTGGTAATATTCAAAACTTTGAGATATTATCTGAAACGCAAATGCCTGATGGCAGTTTTTCAAGTGTCGTAAAGGCTACAGTTTCAATTGGTAAGTTAACAACATTTTGTGAAAGTAAAGGAATAACAGTTGAATTTAAAGGTGGTTTATTTGCGACCAATATAAAACTTCAAGAACTCAATAAGAAAAATGAAGAAGTGGTAATAAAAAATTTATATAGTATAGCAAATACGATTATAACAAAAGGATTATTTGATTTTAGTATTAAAGCCGAAGAACCAGTACAAATTTCAGGTGGAAGCGATGGAGGAAAATGGGATGTGAAATTAAATATTACTTCTAAACCAAATAAAAATTTAAATTCAGTTATTCAAATATTAGTTAGCACATTGAGCAATATTTCATTAACTGAAACTGAAATACAAGACTATAAAAGTAAAAATATTAAAGTTTTTATAATGTCTTGGGATCATGAAAAATTTTATTTTAGAAGTATTGATCCAATTGAAGTAGTTATGAAAATTGTAGGCATTAATATTCCCAGAGCAACTTCTATGTTTAAAATAGAAAATGGAATTGTTACATTTAATTTTCCATATAATCTAAAGACATCATTTAATTATTATGACAATTTACGAGAGTTTGAAAATGGTGGACGCACATTTAAAGCAAAAACTGGTGTGGCTTTTGGTTTAGCTACTAGACTTCCAAGTAATGAGGATGATTATAAGATGTTGTTAGAGTATGATCATATATACAACCCTTATTACTATACACAGGATCAAAATTATTTAAAAATAGATACTAGCGTCTTGTTTAGAACAATTACAAATGAAGTTCATAATGTTTTAGATATTAGTGAGCTTAACAAAATATCGGAATATAAAGTAGAACCAATCAGATAAAATACACCAATGAAAAAAACATTTTTAATATTATCATTACTTATCTGCCAAATATTTGCATTTGCACAAGATAATAAAGTGATGAAAATTGCTAAATATATTAGTAAAGATAAATGGAATGATGCAAGAGAATTATTAGATGAATTAGACAATATTCCAAAATATAAAAATGATATTGATTATTGGTTCGTAAGAACTTGTTATTACAAAGCAGCAATTGCTACTCATATCAATTCAGATAAAGATTTATATAAAATTGAAATAATAGAAGCAAAAAAATCATTTGAAAAATTGGTAGAATTTGACAAAACAGATACTTCAAAGTCGTATTCAGAATATATCCCTCAATTCAGAAAAGAAATTTATAGTGGGCAGGATGAAACAATAAATAAATCATCTAATACTTCACAATCTGAATCTTCTAAATCAGCGGATAATGGTAAAACAGTTACTTTGACCGAGATAGGGCAAGGAAAAACAAAAGAAGCAGCTAAATATAGTGCATTAAGAAGTGCATTAGAAAAAGCCTTTGGTACATTCATTTCTTCTAACACAACAATTTTTAAAGATGAACTTGCAAAAGACGAAATTGTATCAGTTTCAAGTGGTAACATTCAAAACTTTGAAATATTATCTGAAACGCAAATGCCCGATGGGAGTTTTTCAAGTGTTGTAAAAGCAACATTATCAATAGAGAGGCTAACGACATTTTGTGTGAACAAAGGTATAGCTGTTGAATTTAAGGGAGGTTTATTTGCAGCTAACATAAAACTTCAAGAACTTAATGAGAAAAACGAAGAAGTAGTATTGGCTAATTTGTATAACATTTTAAAAAAAATTATATCAAACGGTTTTGATTACACTATCGCTGTTACAGATCCCAAAAAATATTATTATGCTGAAGGATATTGGCTTGTTGATATTACCGTAAATGCAAAATTTAATAATAACATGAATAATTTAAATAAAATTATTGAAAATACATTTAAAGGAATTTCCTTGTCTTATTCAGAGGTGTCTAATTATAGATCTCAGGACATAAATGTTTATTACCTCTATTTTAATGGTTCGGAGTATCGTTTTAGAACAAATAGTGCTGAATTTTATCTTAAAAATTTAACTACCATTTTCATTCCTTTGAAGAGTTTAGATTTCAAAATATCAAATGGTATTTCAGAAAAAAAATGGAGAGAATTTTCATCTTGTGTGCAAGAAACTACAAATTCAGGTTATCATGAATTGAGGGAAGAAAACTATATTGGATCTTCTTGTGAATATGTTCCGTGTCGTAAAGGATTGTTTAAATCAAATTATACTATTCATGGAGTAGATAGTGATGGACTCGGGTGTGGCGGTTATAGTCTTTATTTAGGTGATGTTATTAATGGTAGAAATCAAAAAGAAATTCTTGAAAGCCCTATTAAAACTACTAGTGGTTGTAAGCCTACTTTTGATTTTTCTAAGATAGCTGAAAATATAATTTCATTTAATTTTTCTAATTTTTTATCCACTGAGAATATATCTAAAATAACAGAATATAAAGTAGAACCTATAAAATAACTTTCAATTTTTTAAAATGAAAAAAAACATTATAAAAATAATAGTTTTCTCTTTTTGCATTTTTAGTTTAAAAATTGCAAATGCACAAGGATATAATGAAGACAAAACTTCAGTGACAAATTTTTTAAAAAGGATGTACACTAGTGCTCCATTTGAAGGAGTTAAAGTTGTTGAAGATTATGATAATAAATATTTTATATCAGTTATCTCTTTAGAAAAAGCAAAATATACCAGTCAAAGCATAATGATGAGAGTTGCACAAGTAAAGGGACAATCTCAAGCAAATACTTTTTTTAATGGCTCTATCATTTCCTCCGATTTTATTATTAAAACCACAGAAGAAAAACAAAAAGGAATTATTGAGGCAAAATCAACTATAGAAACAATTGAAACCATAAAAGAAAATTCAATAGGATTTGTTAGAGCAATGGAATTGCTCACGAATTTTGAAATAGAAGATGGCAAAAGGGTTCTTTTTATTTATTTTAAAGAACTGAAAAATGAATGATGAAAATTTCTATACTAATTTATCAGAAATACAGATGTAAGTATTTGATAGAGATGCAAGCAAATAGTAACCTAGTTTTTATAAATTAAATTATTTACCTGAAATCATTAAAATTAGGAATTACAAATATAAAGTTGATTAATTGAAAAGGCGTAAATCGAAAGGTTTACGCTTTTTTTTATAATATTAAAAGACCAAATTCACGCAACGTGTTAATTGGTTTAGAATACCAAAACAATTCAAAATCCTCAAAATTAGTTTCAAAATCAGATTTTAGCTGAGTAAAAGTTATTTTGTTATCATTAAAAACAGAAATGGCTTCTAAAGTTTTGATTAACCATTGCGCTTTATCTTTCTCAATTGTAATTTCAAAAGTTTCGGTCTTATCATGAAACGTTAATTTCATCATTTCCCACGAATTCCCTTTTTTAGATTTAGTAAATGATTCTGATATTGGCTTTCCTCCTATCCAAATGATTTTGGCAGATGGTTTTATATCAAAATTAGATTCTTTTTCTAAACAAGAAACAATATAATCAGATGGAATTTTAGTATTTGGGATTTTAAAATCAAACCAATCTTGTAAGTCATAATCAAAACAAATTCCATGCATATAATTGAACAACGATTTCTTCAACCCAAAACTGAATTTATCGTGATTGATTCCAGTTTTGTCTTTAAAATTGATGTCGTTATTGGCAAAAGTAATTTCGTTTTGCTCAGGAATGACTCCAAATTCTTCAGGAAACATTCCCACAGGCGAATGTGCCGTCATGGCAAATTGATGCCAGAAACCACTTTGTAAAATTCCCAATTCAAATAATTGACGTACCATTTCTAGACTATCTACCGTCTCTTGTATGGTTTGTGTGGGATAACCATACATCAAATAAGCATGCACCATGATGCCACTTTCGGTAAAATTTCGAGCTACTTGAGCTACTTGTTCAACGGTTACTCCTTTTTTAATCAATTCTAAAAGTCGATCTGAAGCTACTTCCAATCCACCAGAAACAGCAATACAGCCTGATGCTTTGAGCAAAACACACAAATCAATTGTAAAACTTTTTTCAAATCGGATGTTCGTCCACCAAGTAACCACTAATTTTCTTCGGAGAATTTCTAATGCAACTTCCCGCATTAATGCCGGAGGTGCTGCTTCATCTACAAAATGAAATCCATTTTCGCCGGTTTGCGCAATCATTTCCTCCATTCTATCTACTAAAGTTTTAGCAGCAATAGGTTCATATAATTTAATATAATCTAAAGAAATGTCGCAAAAGGTACACTTACCCCAGTAACAGCCATGAGCCATGGTGAGTTTATTCCATCTGCCATCACTCCACAAACTGTGCATTGGATTAGCAATTTCAATTACCGAAATGTAGTTGTCTAAAAGCAAATCCGAATAATCGGGTGTTCCAACTTCACTTGGTTTATAATCAGGTTTAATAGAGTTATTTTTATAGGTTACTTTGCCATTTTCTAAAAGGAATGTTCGCTTATATTCTTTATCAATTGTCAGTTGTTCATTTTCAATTATCAATTGAAGCGGCAATTCTCCATCGTCTAAAGAAATAAAATCGAAGAATTCAAAAACGCGTTCGTCCTTCAATTCGCGGAGTTCGGTATTAGGGAAACCGCCACCCATGGCAATTTTTATATTTGGAAAATTAGTTTTAATAAATTGAGCACAACGAAAGGAACTATATAAATTCCCAGGAAATGGAACCGAAAAACAAATTAGTTTTGGGTGCACTTCTTGAATTCTTTCATTCAAAATTTTAAGTGTGATTTTGTCAATATAAGTTGGTTCCTTTTGCAAATGTTCGTACAAATCATCAAACGAATTAGCACTTCTACCTAATCGCTCGGCATAGCGACTAAAACCAAAGTTTTCATCGACACATTCCACAATAAAATCGGATATATCTTCAAGGTACAGTGTCGCCAAATGTTTGGCTTTGTCCTGCATCCCCATGGTGCCAAAAGCCCATTCCATATCGTCAAGTTGTAAAAACCGAGAAGCTTCAGGAAGAAAATTACCACTACATATTTGGCGTGCTAATGATGGAGTTTTTCCTTGCAAAAAAGAAATTACAGAATCAATGGTATTAACATATTCCTCTTGAAGAGAACTTATTCTTTGAGAATTGGAAGTTAGTAGTTGGTAGTTGGAAGAAAATATATCAGTTAAGCCATTTTTAGAAAACAATTCTAAAATTACTTCAATACCCAAATCCATTTGAAAAGCCGAAACACTTTTAGTGTTTAAAAACCCTTTAATATATGCCGTTGCTGGATAAGGCGTGTTCAGTTGGGTAAAGGGTGGCGTTATTAATAGGAGGTCTTTCAAATTGAAATGATTTTTGCAAAAGTAAAATTAATAATTTAGTTTTCAGAAATTATTAATCCCATAGCAATTGTAAATCGAATTTATATTTTAAGTAATTTTACAAAAAAATCACAAGATGCCAAGCGACTGTATCAGCTATCAAAAATCAGGATATTTCTCTAAACTAATCGTTGATTATTTAGATGAGAATTCAGGGCTTGAAACCTTATACAATCGTTTGCCAAAAATTGAAAATTTCAAAGAACAAATAGCTGAAAAACAACAAAATTTTTCTGTTGAAAATAGACACGTTTTAGTTTCCGAATTAGAAAAACAAAATGCCAAATTTGAGATTTCTGAAACTACTTTAAACAACATTAAACTCTTAAACAATTCAAATACTTTTACAATAACTACTGGGCACCAACTGAATTTATTTACAGGGCCATTATATTTTATCTACAAAATTGTTTCCACAATAAACCTTTGCAAACAATTAAAAAAGGAATATCCTGAACAAAATTTTGTTCCAATATATTGGATGGCGACAGAGGATCATGATTTTGAAGAAATTAATCATTTTCATTGTAAAGAAAATACCATACGCTGGAATCGAGAGAGTTTTGGACCCGTAGGTCGATTATCTACTGAAGGATTAGACAATGTTTTTGATGTATTTTCAAATGTAATTGGTCCCTCATTGAATGCTGAAAAATTAAAAGAACTATTTATAAACACTTATATAAAGCAATCAAATTTAGCAGATGCTTCTCGGTATATAGCCAATGAATTATTCAAAAAGGAAGGATTAGTAATTATTGATGGTGATTCAAAAGCACTAAAAAAAATATTTATCCCTTACATTAAAAAGGAATTTTTAGAACAAGCTTCATTTAAAAACGTAACTCAAACTAATAAATATTTAGAAGATTATTTTGTACAAGTAAATCCTCGAGATATTAATTTATTTTATATTGAAGATACTATTAGAGAACGAATTGTCTTAGAAAATGGAATTTATAAAATCAAAAATACTGCTATTCAATTTACCGAAACTGAAATTTTAATTGAATTGGAAAATCATCCCGAAAGATTTAGTCCGAATGTTATTTTGCGTCCGTTATATCAGGAAGTTGTTTTACCCAACCTTTGTTATATTGGTGGAGGCGGTGAGCTAGCATATTGGTTAGAATTAAAATCAAATTTTGAGGCAAACAAGATTACTTTTCCAGCACTTTTACTTCGTGATTCTGTTTTGTTAGTATCGGAAAAACAATCTCAAAAAGCCGATAAATTAAATTTAACTTGGAACGATTTATTTTCAAATCAAGATGAATTATTAAAATCAAAAACTAAAGAATATTCCAAATTTAAAATAGATTTTACAGAACAAAAGAAATCATTGAAAAAACAATTCGGAAACTTACTTGAAATTGCAATTCAAACGGACAAATCTTTTATTGGCGCAGTAAAAGCGCAAGAAACAAAGCAAATAAAAGGGTTAGAAAATCTAGAAAAACGATTGTTAAAAGCGGAAAAAAAAGTTCATAAAGAGGAATTGGAGCGCATTACATTACTTCAAAATGAATTGTTTCCTAATCAAATTTTGCAAGAACGCATAGCTAATTTTTCAGAATTTTACTTAGAACATGGTGATCTCTTGATAGAAAAAATATCAATCGAATTAAATGCTTTATCACAAGAATTTAAAATTATAACTTTATAAAAGATATTTTTATAAAATTCATAAAAAAACTCTATTTTTGCACCCAAATTAAAAATAAAAAATAATTTACAATACAAATGGCAACAAATAGAACATTTACAATGATTAAACCTGATGCTGTAGAAAACGGACACATCGGTGGAATTTTAAACATGATTACAGAAGGTGGTTTTAAAATCATTTCTTTAAAATTAACACAGTTAACCGTAGCGGATGCTCAAGCATTTTATGCGGTTCATGCTGCAAGACCTTTCTATGGGGAATTAGTTGAATTCATGTCGCGCGGACCAATCGTTGCTGCTATTCTTGAAAAAGAAAATGCCATTGAAGATTTTAGAATTTTAATTGGTGCTACTAATCCAGCTGATGCTGCAGAAGGGACTATTCGTAAAAAATACGCAACTTCTATCGGAGAAAATGCAATTCACGGTTCCGATTCAGATGAAAATGCTGCTATTGAAGGTGCTTTTCACTTTGCTGGTAGAGAGCAATTCTAGTATTCAGTAACAGTGGCAGTTGGTCAATAAAAATATAAAATCCCATTTCTTAAATGAAGTGGGATTTTTATCTTAAAACTATTTCTTTTACAACATCTTTCCGAAGTTCTTCGTTTAACATTGCAATAATCTTTTGCTTGCCATAACTCAATTCTTCACGCAAAACAGCCGAAGTTAATTTAACATACAAAGTGCTTCCTTTTAAAATTACTTCTTGGGTGTAACTGTTTACGCCATTTCCCATGAGTGATTTCCATGCTTTTTCAACATCAATTTTATCCATACCCGATTCGAGTTTATTTACTTGTATAAACTGCTGTAATACTTCCGAAATTGAACTCTCATTACTGTGTCTTTTTGCCATTGATGTTAAATTTGTTCCAGTATTATTTTAAAGAAAAAGGAATTTGTCTTTTATAATGATATTCTAAATTTTCTTGGTTTTTTAAAACTAATACTGAATCTTTTATTTCAAGAATTTCTTCTTTCCATTTTCCATAAGTAGTTGAATAATTGATGTAATAATTACCATCTACAGTTGAAAGTGAAATAATTTCTTTTATTTCATTTGTCAAATAAGTTCCGTCCAATTGGGGCATTACTTTTTGACGATATCCTTTATTTTCCTTCAAGGCAAAAAAATCAATGGTTTCATTAACTTTATATTCTTTCTTGCCCCCTTGCGGAAGTTCCACCTTTTGTATCTCCCAATAACCATTAATCTTAGCCAGATCAGCCTCTTTAACTGAAGGTTTACAAGAAAAAAATAGGAAGCTGAGCAGAAAAAAAAGAAGTGTGTATTTCATAATTCAAATAAAAACATAAAATTACAATTAATTTTAAGGAATAAAAAAGTAATTTTGAAAAAACCTTTTGAAATATTAAATGTCAAAGTATTAAAAATTATTTCATGAAAAAAAATCTATTCTTATTATCAATTTTAATATTTAGTTTTGGATGTAGTTCCAACAACAACTCCAATAATAATACTATAGAGGATAGCATGTACTTTCCTCCAAGCGACGGAAGTACCACATGGGAAACTAAATCTATTGCAGTACTTGGATGGAATGCCAATGCAGTGCAACCCTTATTGGATTATTTACAATTAAAAAACTCCAAATCTTTCATGATTTTGGTTAATGGTAGAATTGTGATGGAGAATTATTTTAACGGGCATACTGCCTCAACACTTTGGAAATGGAATAGTGCAGGTAAAACATTGACAACAACTGTTACCGGAGTAGCAGCACAAGAAGGATTTATAAATATCAATAATAAAGTGTCGGATTATATAGGAACTGGATGGACCAGCGCCCCGTTAGCAAAAGAAAATTTAATTACTTGCAAAAACCTTTTATCTATGAATTCGGGGCTAGACGACACTTTAGGAGATGATGTTTCGCCTTCAAATCTTCAGTATATTGCAGATGCAGGAACTCGTTGGGCCTATCATAATGTTTATGTGAAACTTCAGGATGTAGTAGAACAAGCAACTGGACAATCTTGGAACACTTATTTTAATGCAAAATTACGCGATAAAATTGGAATGGAAACTTCTGGATTTTGGTATATTGGAACAGGTACTAATTTGGGTTTAAAAATTTATTTCAGCACCACTCGAAGTATGGCGCGTTTTGGTTTATTAGCTTTAAACAATGGGAATTGGAATGGAACTCAAATAATAAATCAAACCTACTTCAATAGCGCTATTAACACTTCTCAAAACATCAATTTATCTTATGGATACTTGTGGTGGTTAAATGGTAAAACTAGTTATCATTTGCCGCAAACTCAGTTACAATTTTATGGAAGTTTAGTTTCAACAGCACCAACAGATATGTATTGTGCTTTAGGAAAAGATGATCAAAAAATATATATTGTACCAAGTAAAAAATTGGTAATTATCAGAATGGGGGATTCGGCAGGAAGTGAAAATTTAGCCCTTTCAGATTTTGATGAAGTGCTTTGGACAAAAATAAATGCGTTATACCAATAACACCTATTTGACTATTTAAACTTCGAGTTTAATAACTTTATTGAAGCATAAACAAAAACCATAAAAGTGAGCAATTGCAAACCCATTGCAATTGTTGGTAATTTAGTTTCAATTATTTTGGCTAATATCTCAACTACAACACTTATCAAAAGTAAAAGCAATGGGGATGCTGTTTTGAAAAAAGAAAATAATTTATTCATAGTCTATTATTTAAAGAAACTATCTACAAACTCATATTTATTAAACACTTGCAAATCTTCAATTCCTTCACCAACTCCTATATATTTCACTGGAATTTGAAATTGATCTGATATTCCAATAACGACACCGCCTTTTGCAGTCCCATCTAATTTTGTAACGGCTAAACACGAAACCTCAGTTGCTGCTGTAAATTGTTTGGCTTGTTCAAAAGCATTTTGCCCGGTTGAACCATCTAAAACTAAAAGTACATCATGCGGAGCATCGTCTATCACTTTTTGCATTACACGCTTAACTTTTGATAATTCCGTCATCAATCCAACTTTATTATGTAAACGTCCTGCTGTATCAATAATTACGACATCAGCATTTTGAGAAACGGCACTTTGTAATGTATCAAAAGCCACCGAAGCAGGATCACTTCCCATTTTTTGTTTTACAATTGGAACTCCTACTCTATCTGCCCAAATTTGCAACTGATCAATTGCCGCGGCACGGAAAGTATCCCCTGCACCAAGTACTACTTTATATCCCGATTTTTTGAATTGATAGGCTAATTTTCCTATTGTAGTTGTTTTTCCGACCCCATTAACCCCAACAACCATAATAACATAAGGTTTTTTATTGGCTGGAATTGTAAATTCCGATTCTTCACCTGATTTAGTTTCAGATAAAAGTCCTGATATTTCTTCACGAAGAATTTGATTCAATTCCTGAATTCCCAAATACTTATCATTAGAAACTCTTTCTTCAATACGTTTGATGATTTTCAATGTAGTTTCTACACCAACATCAGAAGATACAAGAATTTCTTCTAGGTTATCTAAAACTTCTTCATCAACTTTAGATTTTCCTGCAATCGCTTTTGTGAGTTTTGAAAAAAACGATGTTTTTGTTTGTTCTAAACCTTTATCTAAGGTTTCTTTCTTTTCTGATGAAAATATTCTTTTAAAAAAACTCATCTTTATTCTGATTTATGTATTAAGAAATCAAGAAATTCTCCTAAAAACTTAAAATATAATAATTAATTACAAATATAAAAATAAAAAGCTACTTCCGTAAGAAAGTAGCTTTGATATAAATTTTATTTAGGATTATTTCTTAGATAAGAAAGCATCCACTTCTTCTGGAGTCATAATGCTTTCCACAAAAGTATATGCTCCTGTTTTAGGAGATTTTACCATTTTGATTGCTTTTGTTAATCTCTTAGAAGCTGTTTGTAATGTTGCAACGGTTTTCTTTGCCATGATTCAAATGAGTATATATGAAATATTTACAAATGTAAAAATCTCTAATTATTTAATTTCTTTGTGAACAGTCATTCTCTTTAAGATTGGATTAAATTTCTTAATCTCTAATCTGTCAGGAGTATTCTTTTTGTTTTTATTTGTAATGTAACGAGAAGTTCCTGGAAGACCAGTTGCTTTGTGCTCAGTACATTCTAAAATTACTTGAATTCTATTACCTTTCTTTGCCATCTTACTTTATTTTTATTGGATAAGGATTATTTAATAAATCCGTTAGCTTTAGCCGTTTTCAACACAGCAGCCAATCCATTTTTATTGATTGTTTTAATTGTAGAAGCAGCTACTCTTAAAGTAACCCATCTGTCTTCTTCAGCAAGATAGAAACGTTTTTTAACTAAGTTTACAGAAAATTTTCTCTTAGTTTTGTTCATTGCGTGTGAAACATTGTTTCCTACCATCGCTCTTTTACCTGTAAGGTCACAAACTCTTGACATTATGCTTTTCTTTTATCGTTATTCAAATCGAGGGTGCAAAGTAACAAAAAAGAAACCTTATACACAAAAAAATATTACACATTTTTAAAAATTTCTTTTTGCAATAGTTCAAATGCTTTATTTACTGTTCTATCTATCACTTTTTCACGCGGTTGACCAAAATTAAATTCTTCTACTACTATGCCATTTGGAGTTGCTATTGCTATGCAAACAGTCCCAACATCGGTATCAGCATCCCCTTTTGATGGGCCTGCATTTCCTGTTGTGGCAATTGCATAATCTGTTTTCATTATTTTTTGAATTCCTAAAGCCATTTCTATCGCTACTTGAGAACTTACAACCGAATTTTCATCAATTGTTTGTTGCGAAACACCTAAAACGGTAACTTTAGTATCTGTAGCATAACTTACTACGCTTCCTCTAAAATAATTGGAAGCACCAGCAACTGAAGTAAGTGTTTGTGCAATTTTACCGCCCGTACAACTTTCGGCTGTTGAAATTGTTTTTCCACATTTAATCAATTGTTTTCCTATAACGACTTCTATTGTTTCATCTTCTTCAAATCCAACTATAATATCCCCAATTATTTTTGTGAGTGATTTTACTTTTTCTTCAATAGTGTTTTCAAGAAGTTCTTTTTGGGTTCCTCTGGCTGTTAATCGCAAACGAACTCTTCCAGGGGCTGGAAGATAAGCTAATTTTAAAAAATCAGGTAAATTATTTTCCCAATCTTCAATACGTTCAGCAACCAAACTTTCGCCTTGACCATAAGTCATTATTGTTTTATGTAAAATATAGGGGCGTTTGTATTCTTTTATTAATTTGGGAATAATCTCGTTTTCTAAAATATATTTCATTTCATAAGGTACGCCTGGCAATGAAATATAGACCGTATTTTCTTTTTTCATCCACATTCCTGGAGCGGTGCCCACTTTATTGAAGAGCACTTCGCTTTTGGATGGAACCAATGCTTGATCTTTATTCATTTGCGAAGCCGGTCGTTTCATAACGCTCTCAATCAAATCAATTACATGGGCTTCTACTTCTTTATTTACTACTAATTTATCATTGAAATACTCGCAAAAGGTCTTCTTGGTAATATCATCTTTTGTTGGTCCTAATCCTCCCGTTATAACAACTAAATCAACTTTGTTTTGAACTGATGCAAATGTTTCCAAAATATGCTGTTGATTATCCGAAATAGAAATTATTTCGGCAACTTGAATACCTATTTTATCTAAAGATTTAGCAATAAAACCTGAATTAGTATCGACAATTTGCCCTATAAGGATTTCGTCTCCAATGGTAACTATGGTTGCTTTCAATGAAAAGTATATATTAAATTTGTAGTAAAATCATTATTCTAACAAAGATATGGAAAACTCATTAGCCCAGATAGAATGGAAATCCTTTTGTTTTACAAAATAAAAAATTCAAAGGAAAGCTGGAAAATGGCTTGCTTAAAAATCACAAGCCATTGGCTTATGATTATATTTCAAAATCTTTTTTGATTTCTTTTATTGCTTTTTCAACTTGGTTTTTAATACTCTCAAAAGTGGCTGCAATTTCTTTTCTTTTACCTTCTGCAATCGTCCAAGATTCAATTTGAAGAACTTCATCATAAGCTATTGTCATTCCCAATAAATCCAAAGTTGGCTTTATCTTGTGAGCATAGGCATAAGCAATTTTATAGTCTTTTTCATTAATTCCAATCCCTATGTTTTTGATGTCTTGCGGAACTTCTCTTACAAAAAGGTTTAAAATTTGTATTACAAATTCAGAATCGTTATCAGAAAGTGCATACACTTTTGAAAGGTTATAATTTATTGCCATTATTTAACTTGTATTCTAAATGATCTTTTATTTTCAATAAATCCTTCTAAAACGTCATTGGGTTTTATAGCAGAAACGCCTTCTGGTGTTCCAGTAAAAATGATGTCGCCTTTTTTAATTGTAAAATACTGCGAAATATGCGAAATTAATTCGTCTATTTTCCACAACATATGTCTTGTATTTCCTTTTTGTACAAGAATTCCATTATTAATTAATTCAAAATTAATACTATCTAATGATTTAAACTCTTTTTTTGGATAAAATTCACCAATAACCGCGGAACCGTCAAATGCTTTTGACTTTTCCCATGGTAGACCTTTTTCTTTGAGTTGATTTTGTATATCTCTAGCTGTAAAATCAATTCCTAGACCGATTTCATCATAATAATTAGGAGCAAATTTTGGTTCGATATATTTACCTACTTTATTTATCTTAACCAAAATTTCCACTTCATGATGTACATCATCACTAAACTCCGGTATTACAAAGGGATGTTGTTTAAGTAAAATAGCAGAATCTGGCTTCAAAAAAATAACTGGCTCATCGGGTCTTTCGTTTTGAAGTTCCTCGATGTGCTTTACATAATTTCTGCCAATGCAAATTATTTTCATATTTTTTAGTTGGAAGTTGAGATGCTAAAAATTTAGCTTTTTGTATTCAGTTTTCTCAATTTAATAGCAGTCAAAACTTTTTTGGTGTATAGTGGAAAGTCGGCGCCTTGAATCCAACCATAGTATCCAGGTTCTTTTTCAAGAACATCTTCAACCAATTGACCTTTATTTTTTCCGAAAGTAAATATTTCTTTACCTTCATTATTTAATGCTATAAAACCAGCAAAATCAATCGATTTTTTTCGCGTTGTAAATTCTGACAAAGACTTTATGTCGTTTTCTAAATCGGGATATTTATCCAATTGAGCGATTAAAATTTCATAAGTTGCCATAGTATCTGCTGCTGCCGAATGAGCGTTTTCTAGATTTTTTCCGCAATAAAACTTTAATGCTGCACTGAGAGTTCGCTCTTCTTTTTTGTGAAAAATAGTTTGGACATCAACAGAAACTCTATTTTTCATATCAAAATCAACTTCTGCGCGAAGCATTTCTTCAGCTAAAAGTGGAATATCAAATCGATCGGAATTAAATCCAGCCAAATCGGAATCCTTAATAATAGTATGAATCTGATTCGCTAATTCCTTGAAAGTGGGTTCATTGGCTACTTTCTCGTTGGTAATACCATGAACCGCGGTAGTTTGTGGTGGAATTGGAATTGTTGGATTTACCAACCATGTTTTGCTTTCCTTATTCCCATTAGGGTAAACCTTAAAAATTGATATTTCTACAATTCTGTCTTTAGCAACTTCAATTCCTGTTGTTTCAAGGTCAAAAAAGCAAATTGGTCGAGTGAGTTTTAATTCCATTTTTTAGTATTAAGCAACAAATATAAAATAATGATTTTATCGTTTGTTGATTATTTTATTTTTTAATCATTTTAAATATAAAAAATAAAATGCCGATTTATATGGATTCTATTTCAGTTAAATTAACAGGAATAACTTTAAGAAATGAGGGATGTTGTTCAATTGCAAACTCTACTTTTTCAACAATTTCTTCGATGGTGTCATTTTCATAATCAATTTCTAATGGTTCTTTAATTACGAATGATTGCAAAATATTCTTCTTTTTCATTCGCAATCCTTTTTTATCAAAAGAACGACGAAATCCATCAATAACAATTGGAACTACAATTGGCTTATGTTTTTTTATAATATGTGCCGTTCCTTTTCGAACGGGTTTAAATGATTTGGTAGTTCCTTGAGGAAAAGTAATTACCCAGCCGTCAGCAAGTGCTATTTTTATGTTTTCAGTATCATTCGGATTAACCTCTCTTTTTTCTGAGACATCTTTGCCTCCAGATCGCCAAGTTCTATCAACAGTTATAGCACCAACATAGGCAAGAATTCTAGGTAATATTCCAGATTTCATCGTTTCACTTGCCGCAACATAGTAGATATTCATTTTGGGCTGCCACAAATAACCCACGTTTTTAATAGAATTCGTTCTACCTGATAAACTTGCGTTAAAAACATGAAACATCGCTACAACATCTGCAAAATAAGTCTGATGATTGGATATGAAAAGTACATTTTTATCGGGTAGGTTTCTAATTATATCTGATCCTTCAATTTTCAAATCATTAAAACCGTGATACCTTTTATGAGTAATTGCTCCAAAAAATCGGATGAGCCATTTTTTAATAAAAAGTATATGTCCGAAAGGATTTCGCTTTAACAAAGCCATAGTATTGTTTCAAATTATACAGAACAAATTTACAAAAATTATATTTTAAAGAATCAACTTTAAAGCATCTTTTAACTCACTAAGCATCATAGCAGTTGCACCCCAAACCAAATTTTCTTCAATTTGAAAACAAGGAGTATTTATAGATTTTGCATACGAAGTTTCTAGTTTTTTTTGAGTTATTATAGAATCATCTAATAGTAATGAAAGGGGGATTTCAAGAATTCCTGCGACTTCCTCTTTTTGAAGAGTAAATTCTAATTCGGTCAAAGAAATACCTAGAAATGGATGCACTAAAAAATTACTGGAAGGTATAAAAACTGATGTAAAATCTCTTATAACAATAATTTTATCGGGATGAATACCAATTTCTTCATGAGTTTCACGAAGCGCAGTTGCTTTAAAATCCGAATCATTATTTTCAGCTTTACCACCAGGAAATGCAATTTGAGAGGAATGAACGCCAGGATAAGAATTTCTAACTATTAATACCAAATGAATTATTCCGTTTTTTGGGTAAAAAAGCATCATTACTGCAGCTTTTCTAGCATTTTCAATAATAGCTATGCTATCCTTCATTAATTGAACCCGTTCTAAAGAGGCCATTTTGATGTGTGACGATTCCGATGGCAAATCGATATCCACAATACTATTGATTACTTTAAAAAAATCCTTACTATGCATCGACAGGGTCTTAATTATTTATAAATTTACCAAAAAAGTAGTGTAAACCCAAAAAAAGTAATTGAATGTTTAGCAAAGAGGAAAGTTTAGCCATAAAAAAGGAATTTTGGGTACAATTTGCCAAAGAATATCCAAGAAAATGGACTTTGTATGATACTAAAATAAAGGATTTTACTTTTAAATTTTATGTTGACAACAAAAAAGCACAAGTTTTATTAGACATTGAACTAAAAGAAGAAGAAAAACGAAAAATATATTTTGAAAAAATAGAATCTTTAAAAACCATTCTATTCGAAGAATATCTTCCTGAGGCCATTTTAGAAAGAAACTATTATTTAGAGAATGGAAAAGTAATCAGTCGGGTTTGGATAGAAAAAACAAATGTTAGTTTAAACAATAAAAACAACTGGGAAGAAATATTTTTATTTTTTAATGAAACCATGTCCAAATTTGAAGAATTTTTCTTTGAATATGAAGATTATATAAAAGATTTAGAAATAAATACGTAAAGGCGTTGTAGAATAGTATTTGTAATAGTAAAATTTTGGTCAATAAAAAAACCATCACAAAAAAATAAGTGATGGTTTGCGAAGAGCCGGCGGAGGGACTCGAACCCACGACCTGCTGATTACAAATCAGCTGCTCTAGCCAACTGAGCTACGCTGGCCGGTCTCTATTCTGTTGCAAATATAATAGTGATTTTTAAATCACCAAAACTTTTTTACACTTTTTTAAAGATTTTTCTGATTATAGAGCGTTGATTTTTTCAATCAATTGAGTCGCTGTTTGTTCTAAATCAACATTGATTTGTTTAAAATGTGCTTTTTTATTTTCTACTTTTTTAGCATTAACCTTAACGATTAAAGCATCAAAAGAAGAAATTGCTTCATCAATAATAGCATTGGTGGCTTCTGTTGGCTTTCCTTCGCTAGTCATTTCGTGAATATAAACTGCTTCAATAATATCTCCTAAAACGAAGTTGATGTCTTTTTTTAAATTTTTAACACTTGGCATTTTCTTTATTATTTTAAATTCGGTGCGAAATTACATATAATCTTTCTAATATAAGTTAAGAAATGTATATTTCTAACACTGTAGCTTTTCCTTTTACAACAAAATCTGTCATTTCAGCCGGAATTAAAAGCGTATCACCAGTTTTATACTTATAGACATCTTCTTTATAAATCAATTCAAAAACACCTTCAACACACATGTAAACTGAAAACGATTGCTTGTTTTTATTACATTTTCTTTCACCATCAAGAGGAATAAAATTAGTAGTAAAATAAGGGCAATCAACCATTAAATTAGCTTCATTTTTAACTTTAAAATAGTTTTTTTTAGCATCAACTACATTATAATTAATGGCATCCAAAGCTAAATCTACATGAAGTTCACGGATATTTCCATGAGCATCTTCTCTATCAAAATCATAAATTCTATAAGTGATGTCAGATGTTTGTTGAATTTCGGCAATTACAGTTCCCGACCCAATGGCGTGAACGGTACCAGTTTCTATAAAAAAAACATCGCCTTTTTTCACCTTTTTTACATCCAAAATATCAATAATGGTTTTATTATTAAGTGATTTCAAATATTCCTCTGGCGAAGACTTTTCTTTAAAACCAACTATTAATCTCGCATCAACATCGGCTTGCATTACATACCACATTTCGGTTTTACCAAAAGAATTATGACGAATTTTTGCTAATTGATCATTGGGATGGACTTGTATGGATAAATCTTCACTAGCATCCAGATATTTAAAAAGTAATGGAAATTTTTTACCAAATTGCTTGTAAACTTTAGTACCTAAAACTGATTCAGGAAATTCATTTATCAATTCATTTAATGATTTTCCTTCAAAAAATCCGTTTGCAATTATACTAACATCATTCTCAACGGAAGAAATTTCCCAACTTTCACCAGTAATATCTGATATAATTGGTTTATTTAGGTGGGTTTTTAATTTTGTTCCGCCCCAAATTCTATCTTTAAGAATCGGTTGAAATTGCAATGGATAGATTTTCATTTGAATGAATTAAAGTACAAAGTTGATAAATTTTATAGATACTATTTTGTTAATTCCTTCAAAATTTTAAATGCTTTATCAACGTGTATTTTCCCTTGCATACTATTAAAAATAAATAGAATAACTCCATTATTATCAATAACAAAAGTTTGACGACCAGGAATAAACAAAAAATCATTTTCTACCCCAAATAGTTTTCGAAGTTTTTTATCGGTATCCGAAAGTAAAATGAAGGGCAAATTGAATTTAGTTTTAAACTTTATGTGAGATTGAACAGAATCCGCGCTAATACCAATAACTTCTGCCTCTAAATCTCTAAATTTCTGATAATTATCTCTAAAGCCGCATGCTTGAGTAGTACAACCTGGAGTATCATCTTTTGGATAAAAATAAATTATAAGGGGTTGTTTTCCAATATAATTTTGGCTTTCAAAAATGGTTCCGTTGGTATCTTTTGCTTTAAAATTGGGAAGAGTATCCCCTACTTTTAGTGCCATTTTAATTTCCTTTGTAGGTTACAAAATTGCGAGGTGTCTCATACAGTACAACTTCCAAATCTTTATTAGAATCAATAAATTTTCGAAGTTTATTCCAAATTACAACAGCAATATTTTCGGCTGTTGGGTTTAAATTTGCAAAATCAGAAACATCAAGATTTAAATTTTTATGATCAAAAGCATTTTCTACATGTTCTTTAATCAAATCCGAAAGTATTTTTACATCTACAACAAAGCCAGTTTCTTGGTCAATTTCACCAGTAACAGAGACAATTAATTCATAATTATGGCCGTGAAAATTAGGATTATTACATTTTCCAAAAACAGCATTATTCTGCTCCATAGTCCAATCTTTCCTAAATAATCTGTGAGCAGCATTGAAATGAGCTTTTCTTGATACGGTAACTTTCATAATGATATTTGATTGTTGATTAACGATACTAGATTTTATTTATATTCTAAATCTTGTGATCTTCTAGATAATGATAAAACTCGTCGAATATTATTCTAAACCAAACCGTATAAATTGATGGATTTACCCTCATATCTACTTTAATCGCTTCGATAGACATCCATTTCCAACTTTCAACTTCTTCACTATTAATTCGGGGTTCTTCATTGGAATATCCAATCATTACATGATCGAGTTCGTGCTCGGTTAAACCATTATCAAATGGTGCTTTATAAATAAAATGAAACAATTCTTTGAGTTCGGTTATAAAGCCCATTTCTTCAAATAAACGGCGTTTCCCAGCTTCCAAATTCGTTTCGCCTGCACGTTGATGACTGCAGCACGTATTAGTCCATAACAAGGGCGAATGGTACTTGTGGTGAGCGCGTTGTTGAAGCATTACTTCATTTTTATCATTGAGAACAAATACAGAAAACGCACGATGCAAAACGGCTTTTTCATGAGCTTCGAGTTTATTCATTAAGCCAATTGGCTCATCTTTTTCGTTAACTAATATTACTTGTTCTTCTTTCATAGATAGTATAAGATGGCCAAAAATACAAAAAAAGAATTGGGAACAAATAAAATTAAAGAATCAACGTCCGTTAAACTTTCCTTAAAACAATATAGATTGTATAGAATATGACGTTTTGCATGGAATATCTGTTGTAAATTTGTATTTTAGTTTAAACGTATATTATGCGAATTTCAAAATCTCTTTTAAATCTTCTGGTATTGTTGCCACTATTCGCTTTGAATGCATGTGGTCAATCATCAAAAAAACAAAAATCAACAACAAAAACTGCTACTATGGAAAATGTTATTTCAAAACCTGAAAATCCTTACTATTCCAATACTGAAACAAAAAAATTAGACATTTCAGATGCGGAATGGAAAAAAGTATTGTCTCCAGACTTATACGCAGTTGCAAGAGAAGCCGATACAGAAAGAGCTTTTACAGGTACCATGTGGAATTCAGAAACTAAAGGAACCTATTATTGTGCGACTTGTGGCTATAAATTATTCAAATCCAACCAAAAATTCACAAGCAGTTGTGGTTGGCCAAGTTTCTTTGAACAAGACAACAAAGAAAGCATCACATTTAAAGAAGATAATTCTTATGGAATGAAGCGCACAGAAGCACTTTGCGGACGATGTAATAGTCATTTAGGACATTTATTTGATGACGGACCAGAACCTACTGGAAAAAGATATTGCATGAATGCAATATCTTTAGATTTTGTTCCAGATGGGGTAACTACTAGTAAATCTAATGGAAATCTTGAAACTATTGTTCTTGGAGGTGGATGCTACTGGTGCGTTGAAGCAGTTTATGAAAATCTAGAGGGAGTGACAAAAGTAATTTCAGGGTTTTCTGGAGGAACTGTTATCAATCCAAGTTATGAGGAGGTTTGTACAGGAAATACTGGTGCTGCAGAAGTAGTCGAAATTACTTACGACAAAACAAAAACCAATTTAGATGAAATATTTCAAGTATTTTTTACTGTCCATGATCCAACAACTTTAAACAGACAAGGTGCAGATATTGGAACACAATACCGTTCGGTAATTTTCTTTAAAAATGAAGAACAAAAAAAAGCAGCCGAGAGCTTAATTAACGAATTAAATTCTAAAAATATTTATTCTACTAAAGTTGTAACTACTTTAGAACCATTGATAGCATTTTATCCTGCAGCAGATTACCACCAAAATTATTATGAAAATAATAAAGAACAAGGGTATTGTAAAATGGTAATTCAACCCAAAATTGAAAAATTTGAAAAAGTATTTAAAGATCGATTGAAAAAAAATAACAAGTAATTCCGTTAAAAATCATTCATTAAATTGTGCAGCTTTTATTGTTTGATTTTAATACTTCAGCGATTTTTAATGCACATTTTTCACCATCAATTGCTGCAGAAATAATTCCACCTGCATAACCTGCTCCTTCGCCACAAGGATAAAGTCCTTTTATTTGAACGTGTTCCAAAGATTCATTGTCTCGGAGAATTCTAACCGGTGATGAAGTTCTACTTTCGGGTGCATGAAGAATAGCTTCGTTAGTAAGGTAACCTCGCATTGATTTTCCAAATTCTAAAAAACCTTCTCTCACAATTTGAGTCAGAAATCCCGGAAAAACTTGTCCTAATTCTACAGAAGTTGTCCCTGGTAAGTAAGATGTTTTTGGAATAACTGTTGAAATTTTATTTTGAGTAAAATCGACCATTCGTTGAGCGGGAACTTTTTGGGTCTGTCCAGCTAAATACCACGCTTTTTGTTCTATTGATTTTTGAAATTCCAATCCGGCAAGTGCACCAAATTTTGCAAAAGGTTTGAAATCTTCTAGTTTTAATTCCACTACAATTCCAGAATTCGCTGTGCCTTGATCTCTTTTTGATGGCGACCAACCATTGGTTACTACTTCACCCGGACTTGTTGCGCAGGGAGCAATTACACCACCCGGGCACATGCAAAACGAATACATACCACGACCATTTATCTGTTTTACAATTGAATAGGGCGATGGAGGTAAAAATTCACCACGAAAATCACAGGAATACTGAATTTTATCAATTAATTCCTGAGGGTGCTCTGCGCGAACTCCCATAGCAAAGGGCTTTACCTCAATAAAAATCTTTTTTTTATCTAATAACTCAAAAATATCCCTTGCAGAATGTCCTGTGGCAAGAATGACTTTATTTGCGACAATGGTATCACCAGATTGAGTTGTAATTCCTTGAATTTCATTATTTTTAATAATTAAATCAATAACCCTTGTTTCAAATAAAACTTGTCCGCCATATTCGATAATTTTTTCTCGAATATCTTGAATAATTTTAGGTAATTTATTGGTTCCAATATGCGGATGAGCTTCAATTAATATATCTTCGGAAGCACCAAAAGCAACTAATAGTCTTAAAATTCTATCTACATCTCCTCGCTTTTTGGATCGAGTATATAATTTTCCGTCAGAATAGGTTCCGGCGCCTCCTTCACCAAAACAATAATTGGAATCTTGGTTTACAATATGGTCGACATTTATAGCTTTTAAATCTCTTCGACGACCTCGGATATCTTTTCCGCGTTCGATCACAATCGGTTTTAAACCTGATTCTATCAATTGTAATGCTGCAAAAAGCCCTGCAGGACCTGCACCAATGACAATAACTTCTTGTGAATTGGAAACATTTTTATATTCAGGAAGACCAATGCGTTGTGGAATAAAAACTTCACCCACAAAATACACATCGGCTTTTAAGTTAAATTTTATAGCTTTTTGACGCGCATCAATAGAACGTTTCAAAACTACTACCTTTTGAATTTCATCAACAGAAGTGTTGAATAACTTGGCAACATGATCATTAAGTAGTGATTGATTGTAAGCAACTTCTGGAGAAACTTGAGTTTGAATTTCGCGAGGCATTTATAATTGATTTGTAAAATCTTATTTTGTTTTGTATTCTTTCTCCATTACATTGATAACATTTTCTATCTGCTCAGTGCCGATTCGCTTTGCTTTAATAACTCTATTTTTATCTAAGACATAAATTACAGGAGTAGAATAAACATCATATTTTACAACCACATTATTATAGTGCGCTCCATCATAAACATTTATCCAATCATTAAGCTTGTGTTCATCAATATATTTAAGGTATTTATCACCTTCATGCAAGGTGTAAACACTATATACTTTTACGTCTTTTTTTTCTTTTTTGAGTTTATTATACAATTCTATTAATTTCGGAATTTCTTTCTGGCAATGTCCGCAATCTACATCCCAAAAGACTAATATTATAAAATCGGCAGTTACAGAATTTAAATGGCAAAACATTTTATTCAGCTGATTTACATTGTCATAAAACACTTTAGTGACTTCCTCACTAGTTTTTGCAGTTCCAAAACCCATTTTTTTCATTACTTCATAATCAGAAGCTTTTATCATGGATAAATCTGGGGCAATAGCACCAACCAAAAGTGGTCTCAATGACTCAGCTCTTTTAATGATTTTAGGAATCACATCTTCATCGTTGTATATTCCCGTAGCTTTACCGGTTTTAAAATATTTATCTATAATGTGAACAAAAACTTTATCAAACCCCATTATATTATTAGTTTCATAAGAATAGGTTAAATGGGCGAGCATTAATTTGTAAAACAAACTATTGGGTTTGGTTTTATCTAATATTTTATCAACTTCAACACATACTGAATCTGGATGTGTAACAACGACTGACTCAAAATATCTTTTTAATTTAGGAAATAAAAATGGGTTTCGCATTGTTGTATCGTCTTTAAAATCAATATTTTCCCAATAATGATTCTTATAATACTTATAAACAGCCAAACTATCTGGTCGTCCATTGGAAGCTTTAGGAATGTCTTTCAATAATTTTTCCATTTTAATATTTAGTACATCGCCTATATAGGTGCCTTTGTTTTTTTCAAAAAATCCTTCCTCATAAACACGAACTTTATCATCCAATTGTTTTTGCTTATCATTTAAAAGAAGTGTGTCTTTTTTAGTTAAGATTTTTATACTGCTTTTATATTCAGTAAATTCTTTATTTTGTTGATTTATAAACTTTATGTAATCAAAAAAATCATTTTCTCTTTTTGAATTTACGGCAGTTAATCCATCAATATTGGCAACACCTAAATCGTTTTTAAGTTCTAAATTTTGTGTTTCATCATCAATAAAAAAATCAAAGTAAACCGATTTTTGCTGACTTATTAAAGAATAAATTCCTTTATCTAATTTGCCTTTGCCTTTAAAAATTATTTTTCCATTTTTGATTTGGGTACAAGTGTCTTTAACGTAGTTTTTATCTAATTGATAATAGGTAAGAAATGCGATGGTATCATTACAGTTTTTCAGATTGATTTTAATTTCATACCCCGACTGTGAAGTTGCATAGAATGTTGAAAAACAAAAAACAAAAGTTAATATAAATTTATTCATAAATAGTAAAGTTATTTGTTAGCGTATTTTAAAAAATTCTCTTTTTATGTAAAGTGATTTTGCGACATAATCTAGTGGTAAACGGCAATTAAATAGACCATTTTTAATAATTCTTATAAAATATTATTTGGTCAAAAATAGTGTATTTTTGAAAAATAAAACTTAAATTTTTTATAAAAAGTTAATAAAATAATTAACAAGTTTATCTTTGAAAGAAAATTAAAATATTATTCTCAAATTTATTATGAGACAAATTAAGTTAATCTGGGATTTTAAAGGACAAATGGCTTCAAAAATTGCTGAACATCACGAAAATCATTTGAAAGAATACATTGCCATTGAAAAATTTCCAATCAATATTACAGGATTTGAAATTATTAGTAATGTGCATGCCATTGCCTTTATGGTAGTAACCGATGAAAATATGATTCCAGTTCGAGATAATTTGAAACCCCATCGAGGTGAACTTTATATTTTATAATGTAAAAAGTCCTAAAGTGAATAAATAGAGAATCACTTTAGGACTTTTACCTTTAAGACTTTCGATTAATTAGCTACTTCGCTAATAAATTTTATTCTCATTAATCGTAGTTCTTCAATATCATAATCGCCATCAAATTCTTTAAGAGCTTCTTCAATATTATCAGATTCAGAATCCATAAAATAATCGTGAATTTCTTCTTGTTGGTCTTCGTCTAACATTTCATCAATCCAATATTTGATATTAAGTTTGGTTCCAGAATTAACAATTTGTTCCATTTCTTTGAGTAAATCGTCCATTTTCAATCCTTTTGCAGAAGCAATATCCTCTAAAGATAGTTTTCGGTCAATATTTTGAATTATGTACAATTTGTTGGTAGAATTTGCGCCTGTAGACTTCACTACCAAATCATCCGGACGGGTAATGTCATTATCTTCAACATATCGGCTGATGAGTTCAATAAATTCTTTTCCATATTTTTTGGCTTTTCCTTCTCCAACTCCATGAATATTTATTAATTCTTCTAAAGTAATTGGATATTTTAAAGCCATATCCTCAAGTGAAGGATCTTGAAATACTACAAATGGCGGAACTCCAAGTTTTTTGGCAACTTTTTTACGCAAATCACGCAACATAACCATCAACGTTTCATCTGCAGTTCCAGATGATTTAGCAGCTGTAACAATTGCATCATCTTCGGCTTCATTGTATTCATGATCTTCACTCATCAAAAATGATGTTGGATTTTCAATATAATTGTGTCCTTTTTCTGAAACTTTTAATATGCCATAAGTTTCAATGTCTTTTGTTAGCATTCCATCAACTAAAACCTGACGTATTAATGCCATCCAATACCTTTCTTCTTGGTCTTTTCCTATCCCAAAGAAACTTTGCGAATCCGTTCTATGTGCCTTTATAATTGCATTTACTCTTCCTATAAGTGTAAAAACAATTTCTTTTGATTTGTATAAGTATTTAGTATCTCGAACTACTTCTAGAAGTTTTACAACATTATCTTGTGCTTCAACTTTGGCTTTTGGATTACGAACATTATCATCCATATCAGATCCTTCTCCATTTTCACTGTCAAATTCTTCACCAAAATAATGCAATAAAAATTTACGTCGTGACATTGAAGTTTCTGCATAAGCAACAACTTCTTGCAATAATGCAAACCCAATTTCTTGTTCAGCTACAGGTTTTCCAGACATAAATTTTTCTAATTTTTCTACATCTTTATAGGAATAATATGCCAAACAATGGCCTTCCCCTCCATCACGTCCAGCTCTACCGGTTTCTTGATAATAGCTTTCTAATGATTTTGGGATGTCATGATGAATTACAAAACGAACATCGGGCTTATCAATTCCCATACCAAATGCAATTGTAGCAACGACAACATCAACATCTTCCATAAGAAACATATCTTGATGTTTTGCTCTCGTTTTTGCATCTAAACCGGCATGATAAGGCACGGCGCTAATTCCATTAACCTGAAGTACTTCAGCTATAGCTTCAACTTTTTTACGGCTTAAGCAATAAATAATTCCAGATTTCCCTTTATGTTGTTTAATAAAACGAATGATATCCGATTCAATATTTTTAGTTTTAGTTCGTACTTCATAATATAAATTAGGACGATTGAATGATGCTTTATAGGCGGTTGCATCTGACATATCCAAATTTTTAAGGATATCTTCTTGTACTTTTGGTGTTGCCGTTGCGGTTAACCCAATAACAGGCACATCACCTAAATGTTTAATTATAGCTCGTAAATTTCTATATTCGGGTCTAAAATCATGCCCCCATTCGGATATGCAATGCGCTTCATCAATAGCCACAAAAGAAATAGGGACAGTTTGGAGAAATTCTACATACTCTTCCTTTGTTAAGGACTCTGGTGCAACATATAATAGTTTAGTTATACCGGAAATAATATCCTTTTTAACTTGATTGATTTCGGTTTTAGTCAATGATGAATTTAATACGTGAGCAATTCCATCGTTTGTTGAAACACTCCTAATAGCATCAACTTGATTTTTCATCAATGCAATTAATGGAGAAACTACAATAGCGGTTCCAAGTTGAATTAAAGCAGGCAATTGATAACACAAAGATTTTCCACCGCCTGTTGGCATTATTACGAAAGTATTTTCTTTGGCTACAATACTTTTAATTACTTGCTCTTGCAACCCTTTAAATTGGTTAAAACCAAAATATTTTTTTAATTCTTTGTGGATGTCAATTTCGTTTGAATTCATTCTTACTTAATAGTATTTTTACATAAATTTGCAACTATAAATATACAAATTTCTTTTATTCATACAAATTTTATACCAAATCTATTTTGATAACTAAAGAAAACATCATTGAATCGGCAAAAAAAACATTGCTTTCAGAAAGTCAATCAATAGCTAAACTTACTGATTATATAGACGATAGCTTTGTTGATACAGTTAAAATAATCTATAATTCAAAAGGAAGATTAATTGTTACAGGAATTGGAAAAAGTGCCATTATTGCCCAAAAAATTGTAGCAACTATGAATTCAACAGGAACTCCTTCAATGTTTCTTCACGCTTCAGAAGCAATTCATGGTGATTTAGGTATGGTTCAAGACGATGATGTTGTAATTTGTATTTCAAAAAGCGGCAATAGTCCTGAAATAAAAGTTCTAATTCCATTATTAAAAAGATTTGGCAATAAACTGATTGCAATTACAGGAAATAGTAATTCATTTTTAGGAAAAGAAGCACATTATACCTTAAATACTTTTGTTGAAAGTGAATCGTGTCCAAATAATTTAGCACCAACTAATAGTACTACTGCGCAATTAGTAATGGGAGATGCCCTTGCGGTTTGTCTTATGGAACTGCGAAATTTTACATCCGAAGATTTCGGGAAATTCCATCCGGGTGGAGCGCTAGGGAAAAAATTGCTCCTTCGCGTAAATGACATGTTGGATTTTAATCGCAAACCAAAGGTTAGTCCAGAATCCAGCATAAAAAATGTCATAGTAATCATTTCCGAGCAAAGATTGGGAGTTACTGCGGTTATTGAAGATACAAAAGTAGTCGGAATTATTACCGATGGGGATATTAGAAGAATGCTAAATAAAACAGAAAATATTTTTGGTTTAACAGCAAAAGATATTATGACAAATAATCCCAAAATGATTAAATCAAGTGATAGGGTTGCCGATGCCTTAAATATTATGGAAGATTTTTCTATAACTCAATTAGTTGTAGTTGATAATGGAGAATATAAAGGTATTGTTCATTTGCATGATATTTTAAAAGAAGGAATTATTTAATGGCTAAAAAAGAAATGAAAGAGATGTCATTTATGGATCATCTTGAAGATTTAAGATGGCTTCTTGTTAGAAGTTCTGCTGCAATTGTAATTTTGGCAAGTGCATGTTATTTTATTGATGATTTCATTTTTGACACCCTTATTTTCGGACCAAAAGATCCCAGTTTTATTACCTATCGATTTTTCTGCGAAGTAACTCATTTTTTTGGAGTTGATGATACCTATGCATGTGCAACACAATTCAGTTTTATTATTCAAAACACCGAAGTTGGCGGTCAATTTTCGATGTATTTATGGACTTTAATTACTGCAGGTTTCATCTTATCATTTCCATTTATTTTATGGGAAGTATGGAAATTTATAAGTCCGGCATTATATGAAAACGAACGCAAAAACGCAGGTTCATTCATTGTAATTTCTTCTCTATTATTTTTTATTGGAGTTCTTTTTGGTTACTTTGTGGTATTACCACTTTCTATAAATTTCTTTGGAACATTTAATGTCAGTAAAAACATCGTCAATCAATTTACTGTTGATTCCTATGTGAGCATGGTAAAAACCTCATTGGTGGGAAGTGGATTAGTATTTGAAATGCCAATTATAACTTATTTCTTAGCAAAATTAGGATTAGTCTCTCCAGACTTTTTGAGAAAATACAGAAAACTATCTATTGTAATTAACTTAACGATTGCCGCGATTGTAACTCCACCCGACATTCCGAGTCAGATAATTGTTTCTATACCTTTATTAGTATTATATGAAGTAAGTATATTAATTGCGGCGGTTGTAGCTAAAAAAAGAAAAAAGGATGAGCAATCAAGTTAAAGAATTCAATGCATATCGTTCTAAAATGAATAAGAAATTATTGGCCGACAACAATAAAATAGTAAAACGCATTTTCAATTTAGATACCAATGCATATGCTGAAGGTAAATTAGATGTAAAAACTAAAGAACTTTTGGGATTAGTAGCATCCACGGTTTTAAGATGTGATGATTGCATTAAATACCATCTCGAAACTTGCTATAAAGAAGGAATATCAAAAGAAGAAATGATGGAAGCTATGGGAATTGCAACGCTTGTTGGGGGAACAATTGTAATTCCACATTTAAGAAGAGCTTATGAGTTCTGGGAAGCTTTAGAAGATTTGAAAATTTGAAAATGAAAGAACTTGAAAATTATATTCAGAACGATTTGTTAACATCAATTGACAATTGTATATTTTTTATTAATTTTCCAAAATATTAATTTATATCAATAATCTGATGCGGGATTTTCGAATTTCCAAATTATCAAATCTTCAAATTAATGAAACTCAGAGCCGAAAATTTAGTTAAAACTTATAAAGGGAGAAGTGTAGTAAAAGGCATTTCGGTTGAAGTAAATCAAGGAGAAATTGTTGGCTTACTAGGTCCAAACGGCGCAGGAAAAACAACTTCGTTCTATATGATTGTTGGGTTGGTTAAACCAAATTCAGGAAGCATCTATCTTGACGACATGAATATTACCGAATTTCCAATGTATAAACGTGCGCAAAACGGAATTGGTTATTTGGCTCAAGAAGCGTCTGTTTTTAGAAAATTAAGTATTGAAGATAATATTTTAAGCGTTTTACAACTTACAAAACACACTAAAGAAGAACAGATTGCTAAAATGGAAAGCTTGATTGCTGAATTTAGCTTGGAACATATTCGCACCAATCGTGGCGATTTACTTTCGGGAGGTGAACGTAGAAGAACAGAAATTGCACGCTGTTTAGCAACGGACCCCAAATTTATTTTATTAGACGAACCATTTGCTGGAGTTGATCCAGTTGCAGTGGAAGATATTCAACGAATTGTAGCCCAATTGAAAAATAAAAATATCGGAATTCTAATTACCGACCACAATGTTCAAGAGACTTTGGCAATCACTGACAAAACCTATTTAATGTTTGAAGGTGGAATTCTTAAAGCTGGCATTCCAGAAGAATTGGCTGCCGATGAAATGGTTCGTAAAGTATATTTAGGTCAAAACTTTGAATTGCGTAAAAAGAAATTAGAATTCTAATTATGGGAAAACCCTCAAAAGAAACCAAAGAGAATTGGCTTAGAGACGACAAGTATTGGAAATGGGGAATTTTTTACTACAATCCGGAAGATAAAAGAATTTTACCTCCAAAAAGAATTCCGTGGATGGGATGGACTGTTAATTTTGCTAATCCTGTTTCTATAATTACATTAGTGATCATAACAGTAACACTAATAGGAATATCCTATTATATTCAAAATAATTAATTTGAAATAGTTAGATATTGTAGCATCTTTGGTGTTCCGTTGTAAATATTAACATCAACTCGTTCTTCAATTCCGTTTAGTTTAGCTTTTTCTGTAAACTGCCAGAACAACCAATCGTTTTTAATATTCTCAACAAAGAAATTATAATTCGCTACCCAAAAGGCATATTCAGGAAAATCTTCTTTTAGAAAATCATTATAGTATTTTTCGCTAGTATAAATTATTGGACGCACTTTATAGTGTTCATCTACTTTTTTCAACCAACGTTGCAATCCTAATTTCAAACTGTCAATAGATTGATTTTTTGGAAATTTTTCAACATCCAAGACTGGAGGTAAATCGCCTTTTTGGAGGCGAACTGATCTAATAAAATTCGCTGCTTGTTCCAATGAATTTTCATTAGGACGATAATAATGATAAGCCCCTCTAATAAAATGATGGTTTTTTGCTGCAGCCCAATTTTCATCAAATCGTATGTCTTTTTTATTATTTCCGGCTGTGGCTCTAATAAAAACAAATTGTAACGGAAATTTATGATCAACCGAATCAACTTCGTTCCAATTAATTTTTCCTTGAAATTGGGACACATCAAATCCGAAAGTTAAATCCTTGTGCGCTTTTAAAATTTGATAAATCCGAGCTTGGGACACTTTATCATCCTTTAAACTCTTTTCCGATTTAAAACTAAAGTAATACAAAATCGCATTACGATAATGGTATATTCCAAAAATAAATCCTATGAGTAAAATCGAAATTAGAACTAGATTAACCTTGAAATTAGATTTATTTTTCTTAGTAGTCTTTCTTTTAACAGTTGTTTTTCGTGAAATTCTTGTAGCCATAAAAAGTATAATTTATCTTCTTTTTACAACTCTTTTTTTACTAATATATTATTTAGAACTGATACCAAAACATACGATATTATTATCAAAGGAATAGCTAGAAACTTCAGGGTAACAATCACAATAATTGAAGACACCAGAAATCCAATTTGTAGTTTATATTTTTGAAAACTGAAGTTCTTTATTTTTAAAGAAAACAACGGAATCTCAGCATTCATTATATAGGCACTTAATAAAGTAATCATTAACAAAACCCATTTACTGCTTAAAATTTCACTTAAAGCAAGAAACTGACACTCAGCTATAACCAATGGCAAACTCATTATAAATAAAGTATTTGCAGGAGTTGGAAGTCCAATAAAAGAATTTGATTGACGAGTATCAATATTAAAATTAGCTAAACGATAACATGCCCCAAGAGTTATAATAAAACCTAAATAAGGTAAATAAACACAACTATCATAATTATTTGCATATAGCAGCTTAAACATCACATAACCCGGAGCAACACCACTAGTAACCATATCGGCCAAGGAATCCAATTGAACACCCAAAGGACCCGATACACCAAATTTTCTTGCAAAAAAGCCATCAAAAAAATCAAAGAATATTCCTAAACATACAAAATAGAAAGCTATATCAAATTGAGAATCAGAACAAAATACTATGGCAATACAACCACATAATAAATTAAGAAGTGTGAGAAAATTTGGAATATGTTTTTTTATTTTCATCGTTATAATTTTTCAATGACAAATTTAGCACAATAACTTAAAGAGAAGTACGTTTTTAATAGAGATTTTAAAATCCTATTTTTTCTTTACTATTATTTTAATAAAGGAATAAATAACCTCATTAATAATTTCTATTTTTGACAGCAAATAAATTAACAAACTTAGGTTTGAAAAAAACAATATAATTGAAAAAAATTGGGTATATTTTTCTTTTAATTTCAATTTGTAGCTTTGGACAAGGCATTAGAAAATATTCAAATGAGTTTATGAATATTGGAGTTGATGCAGCTGCTTTAGGAATGTCTAATGCAGTAACGGCTCATACAAATGATGTTAATTCTGGTTATTGGAATCCAGCAGGATTATTGGGTCTTGAAGATGGTCAAGTTTCCATAATGCACGCCAGTTATTTTGCAAATATTGCTCAATATGATTATGCTGCTTATGCAAAACCGATTGACAATGAAAGTGCTTGGGGAATATCAATTATTCGTTTTGGTGTGGATGATATTTTAAATACAACGCAACTTATAGATGCAAATGGTAACATCGATTACAATAGAATTAGTAAATTTTCAACAGCCGATTATGGAATGACGTTTTCTTATGCTAGAAAATTACAACTTCCCGGTTTCCAATATGGTGTTAATGCTAAAATTATAAGAAGAGTTATTGGAAATTTTGCCAATTCATGGGGTTTCGGATTGGATGTCGGATTCCAATTTGAACATAACGATTGGCATTTTGGATTAATGCTACGCGATATCACAACAACCTATAATATTTGGAACATTAACGAAGAAGAATACAATAAAATTAAAGGTACCGTTGCTGGACAAAATCAAGAATTACCTGAAAGCACTGAAATAACTATACCAAGAGCACAATTTGGTATGTCAAAAAAGTTTGAATTTCATAACGAGACGAGTCTTCTAGCTTCTGGTAACTTAAATATGCAATTTGTTAGAAACAATGATTTAATATCAACCTCACTTGTTAGTATTGACCCCGCAATTGGTTTTGAATATGGTTATACCGATTTAGTTTTCTTGAGAGCTGGAGTGGGGAATTTTCAAAATGTAACTCAAATAGATAATTCAAAAAAAGTTGGATTTCAACCCAACATCGGACTCGGATTCAAATACAAAGGCATCCAAATTGACTATGCTTTGACCGATTTAGGCAACCAAAGTGCTGCATTATATTCCAATATATTTTCTGTAAAAGTCGATTTAAGTATTTTTAGATAATAGTTTATGGCAAAAAAAGTATTTTATTTAGTATTTCTTTTTCTTCATTTTACAAGTTTTTCGCAAAATTCCAATCTTTCTGAAAAATCAATCGTCAGCATATTGACTTGCGGAAGAGGCGATGAACTATATACTACATTTGGTCATACAGCCATTAGAATTAAAGATTCTATAAATAACTTGGATGTAGTTTATAATTATGGAGCATTTGATTTTAGAACACCAAATTTTTATTTAAAATTTATAAGAGGTAATTTACAGTATTTTATAAACGCTACTTCCTATGACGATTTTATGTTTGAATATCAATGCGAAAATCGAGAAGTTATTGAACAAACATTATCTTTTTCATTATTGAAAAAACAAGAACTTTTTGATTTATTAAATGCCTCTTTATTTTCAGAAGAACGGAGTTATACCTATAAATTTATTGATAAAAACTGCACGTCAATGGCGGTAGATAAAATCAATAAAATAATTGGAAAAAAATTAATTCAAAAAGTGGATGACAAATCCATCTCCTATCGAGAATTACTGTACCCTTATTTTGAAAATCACTTTTATTACAAACTTGGAATCAATATTATTTTTGGTGCAAAAACAGATTATAAAGCAGAGAAATTATTTCTACCTATAGAATTAATGCACAGTTTGTCTAAAGTTAAAATTAATGGAAAACCACTAGTTACAAAAACGGAAACCAAAGTAATAGGAGCTGAATTAGATAATAGTTTTTCGTTTATTAGTAGTATTTATTTTATTATAACACTATTAATTCTAATTGTTATAACAAATAGAAAATCCATTTTCTTCACGTACCTTTTTATAACAGGTTTATTGGGTTTATTTATCTCGTTGGTTGGATTTTATTCATTGCACGAAGAACTTTCTTGGAATTACAATGCATTACTATTTAATCCATTATTTTTAATGCTACCATTTATAAGAAGAAAATGGTTTAAAAAAGTTACAATTGTATGCTTTGGGATGATTGGAATTTATTTAATTATTATACTAACAAAACCCCATTTATTATTGATGTTACCTTTTATTGGAGCAACTTCTTATATTTTGTATAAGCTTTTAGAAAAACTTCATAGATAAATTTATTGACCTCTATAAAACAAAACCGTACTTAGAGTTTTAATAATAATATTTATATCTAAGAATATGCTTCTGTATTTAATATAATACAAATCATATTGCAATTTAACCAAGCTATCTTCAATAGAATCACCATAGGAATAATTTACTTGAGCCCATCCCGTTAGACCTGGTTTAACAACATGACGAGTTTCATAAAACGGCATAATTTCTGCAATTTCATTCACAAAAATTGGGCGTTCTGGTCGTGGACCAATAATAGCCATATCTCCTTTAAGTATATTTAAAAACTGTGGAAATTCATCTAATCTAGTTTTTCTCATTATTTTTCCAAAAGTCGTTACTCGGGAATCATTTATGGTTGTAAAAACAGCGCCATTGGTTTCTGCGTTTTTAACCATAGTTCGGTATTTATATATTTTAAATACCGTTCCATTTATACCTACTCGTTCTTGAGTATAAAATAGGGATCCTCTATTTCCAATGAAATTTCCCAATACTATTAACGGTAAAAACAAGAATCCGATAAACAATCCGAATAACGAAAAAATGATTTCTGTGATTCGAATGAATAAAAGATAAAAATGATTTTGATTGCTTCTACTGAATGGAAAATATCTATAAAAATCTCTAGAAAGATATTGAACTGGAATTCGCTGGGTAATAGTTTCATAAACCTGAGTATATTCTCTAATTACAAATCCTTTTTCAAGTAAACGAATTAATTGATTGTATAAACTAACCGTAATCCCTTCAGTTTTTTGAGAAGCAATAACAATTTCTGAAATAAAGTTATTGGTGACAAAATCTTGTAAGTCTTCAAGATTTATTTTTTTAATTTGATTTAATTTGATTTCATGGTTATCCTCTGAGTCTGAATTTACAAATCCAATAATTTTATAATGAGGATCAGCGTTTTCTATTCCTGAAACCAATTCTAATAATTGTTCTTTGTCGCAAACTAATAATGCATTTTTAACAAAACGATGAGAAGCTAAAAATTTGACATAAAAAATCCTCCAAATTAAAAGCGGAGCAAATACCGCAATAAAAAAAAGGAAGATTTGTATCCTATTTGAGGGTAATTCTGGCGTGTAAATTGGTGTCAATAAATAAATTAAAACGGTAGTACAAGAAGTTAAGATACTACTTTTTATTACTTGAAACGCATTGCTAGCAACCTGAAGATTATACATTTCAAATACAGATCCAAAAACATTAATATATACTGCGAGAAAAATAGTCCAATAATAATTGTTTTTTGAAAATGTGAAATAGCTGAACGTAAAAATAGAACTTACTATATAAAGTGAAATTAAAATAAAAATTACATCAAATGCTTTAAGAAGTACTTTTCGCTCTGAAACTTCAAAATGTAATTTTTTGTAACTATTCATTTTAATTAAATTGGAAGGCAAGTTACAAAATTAGATGGAATTAAAAATGTTAATTTAAGATTTCAGACCAATTCTTTTTAATCACATTCCAATCAAAAGTTTCACTCTTATTTCTAGCATTTGAAACTATAGTTTCATATAAATTTCGATTTGAAAAAAGTGTTTTAATAGCACTAGCCATAGCTTCCGAATCATTGACATTTACTAATAGTCCGTTTTTATTATTAACTAACAGAAAAGGAATTCCTCCAACATTTGTAGAAACAACAGGCAAACCTAAAGCCATTGCTTCAATAACAGTTACTGGAGTATTATCAAAATTTGTGGTATTTATAAATACATTATAGTCTTCTGATAATTTAATCCATTCCTTTTTCGTTAATTTTCCTGTAAATTCTACTTCGACATTCAATTCTTTTGCAACTAATTTGATTTTATTTAATAAATTTTCTTTGTCTGGTCCAACCATACATAGTTTTGCATTTGGAAAATCTTTTTTTAATCGCGACAGGGTTTTAATTGCCATTATTGGATTATAAATTGTAGAAAAAGAACGAACCCATAAAAGTCTTGGAACCAAGTTTTCTCTTTCTTTAAAAGAATAATTCTCAATATTTATTGTATTCGGAATATATATTACATTTTTAAAATTAGCTTTATTAAAAATCTCATACAAATACTTTGAAGGAGCACTATTTTTATAGGAATTATTAAAAATTAATTTAGAAATAAAAAAATTATTATTAATTCGTTCAGGCAAATTACCTCCATGTAATATAGAAATGTACTTCAATTTTAATATTCTACACAATTGACTACTAATGAATGCAAACCAAAAATTTTGAGTACTGTAAACATCAATTAATACATATTCAACTTTTCTTGAATATTGGATCGTTTTAAAAATCATATCCAACATTCGTATTATTTTGTTTTTGTATGAAGAAGCATAATACATTTCATACCCTTCCATTTCAAGAAATCTACCCAATAACTCAATAGATGTTTCAGTATTTCCATGAGAAGCTAATTTATTTCCAATATAAAGCAACTTAATTTTCATCGAATCTAACTTTAAGTAATGATAAGGAATATATAAAAGCTGGCGCAGCAGTTCGCATAGCAGAATGATTTATACTTAGCAACCAAAAAATAAGAAAACAAAATAAAAAAAGGTGCTGCTTGTTGTATAAAAATAAAACGAAAGGAGTTATAAATAAAATCAATAATGCTAGAATGCCGAGCAAACCATGTTCTGCAATCATTCTTGTTAGTTCATCATGAGATGCAACTAATTCGCCGGTTTGTTCTTTTCTTAGTTCAAACCCTTTTGCAACACCAATTCCAAAGAATGGGTTTTCAAGAAATGAATTTATTTCTCCTTCTGCAATATCTTCTCGTCCACTAAATAGGGTCGTTTTTTTTCTTCCTATAGCATCTTGATTATTATAACGTTTACTCAATAGACCTCCCGATTGAATTTCACTAAAAATAAAAATACCAATGAATGAAATTACAAAAAAACCAAAAAGAAAATTTAATTTTAATTTTTGCCTATTTTTGGAATAATAATAAACAAAAACAAATAACGTCAGAAACATTAATAACCCTGTAATCATTCCGCCACGTGAAAAAGTGATCAATCCTCTGTAGGTAATAAATAAACCTAAAATCAAATTAATTAAAAATAATAATTTTGTTGAGGAAGCGAAAAATAAACGAGAAAAAAAAACAAACATCCCTAATCCAAGTATTGTGGCCACTTGATTTGGTCCAAATCCCCCTGAAGTCTTAAAATTAGAACCGTTACCTATTAAAACTTGTTTTAATTCAGGAACAAATAAGGTTATATAAACCGCGCAGGAAATTATTGGCAAGCCAATAAGTAATAACAAATTATTAATCTCACCAATTGTAATTTTTCTATTAAAAGTATAAAGAGATGAAATCCCCAAACAAACTGGACCTGAAATATTAAATATTATTCTATTACGACTTTCAGGACCAAAGTTTAATGTATCTGTAGCAATAATAATACCTGGAATTAACAAAATTAGAAAAATCCAATAAGGTATGGCATTCTTCGAAAACCCACTATACATCATTCCAATAATAAGAAAAATCATCACTCCATATTTTCCAAATTCATACAGCAAAACACCATCTGTCATTCTTAAAAAAACCTCTGATCCAACAATATAAGCCGCAGCATAGAGCACTTCATTGTTTCTGTTTCGTGTTTTTATAACAAAGAAAATACCAACAAAAAATATCAATATTCCATAGACTAGAGAAAATTCAGGAAGAAGAAAGACAACAACTCCCAAAATAATATGAAGAAGAATCAAAATAATGTAATTTTTTTCTTTGTTTAACATAGCATTAAATCCAATTTAAATAATTTCTAATTATTATTTCTTCTGAATGATTTTTCAAAATTGTTTCATGAAGATTATTCCCCATATCTTCTCTTAAAGTTTCATTTTGTATTAATTTTAATAAAGAAACAAAGAACTTTTCTTTATCATATTTTGGCACAAGAAAACCATTAATTCCGTTATTTATAATTGAAGAGATTTCACCAACCTCTGTAGAAACAACAGCTTTTTTGGACAAACCATATTCTAAAATTGCAACAGGTAAACCTTCCGAATGAGAAGTTAATATTGCAATATCAGCTTGATTTATTATTGCTGTAGTATCATTCTTAGAACCATAAATAAATACGTTGTCTGACAGATTTTTTGAAATTATTAACTCTTTAACTTGTCTTGAATAATCATCATTAAAATCTTTACCTACTAAATGAAAAGTCCATTCTGGATGAGATTCAAGTATTTTTTTTGCAACATCTAAAAGTAAAAAATGATTTTTCTGAATTCTTAAATTTGCTAAACATAAAATCCTATTTCCAATTTTACCTTTCAAATTGGTTACAGAAACTTCGTTTTTATTGAGTGTTGTAAAATTAGCTAAATAAATAATTTTTTTACAATACAATTCTATTTCTGACCATATTTTTAACTGATCATTTACCACTATAACTCCATCAAATAAGAATGAGGCCAATTTTAAAGCGAATGATTTTCTGGTGCTTAAAAATTCACTTAATCCATTATGATCATGCCAAATAATTTTTAATTTGGGTAATGTTAATTTTATTAAAATCGCCGTAAAAAAAGAGCTGCTGTGGGCTTGTAAATAATTTATTTTATTTTTTTTACAAAAGTTTCTCAACTTTAATACAGCCATTATATCAATTGTACTTTTTCTATTTAAAAACAAATAATTTACCTTTTTGATCAATTGTTTTTTTAATTCTCCTTCTTTTCTAGTAACAACTAATCCTGAAAATTCAATCCTATTAGAGAGTGCATTAGCATAATTCACAGCCATTTTTTCAGCACCACCAATATCTAATGAATCTATTATTTGTATAATTCTCATAATTTTATTCTGGGAATACTAATTAATTTTGATAGGGGTATAAAATTAACTATCGCAAATTTAATAAAGTTACACTCGAATTGTTGTTATAAATAAACAAATCAAAATTAAAATCTTACTTTTAAATGATATAATATTTTGTGTTTGGATTAATACAGTACTTATTTAAGAAATAATTTTTTAATTTCTTTTTCAAAAAAGTCACTAGTATAATTCCTTGACCAGTGCATTGCTGATTGTGCTTTTTTGTTGTATAATTGATCATTTTCAATTAATTCATAAATCTTAGCAACATCATCAATCAAATTCATAGTAAGCAAAACTCCTCTGTTTCCATTATCTAACATATTTAAAACACATGAAACTGGTGTAGCTATTGGCAAACATTTCCAAAACATTCCTTCGGCAAGAACTTTTGGCCACCCTTCACTTTTGGAGGGTAATATAACAAAATGACTATCAATATAGGCCTTTTTGATTATGTCTAAAGATTGATTTCCATTTAAAAAAACAACATTCTCTAATTTGTTGGTTTCGATATATTTTTCTAATTCTGGTGATAATTGCCCATTTCCAAAAATATTTAATGAAATATTTGAATGTCTTTTAGAAATTTCTTCCACTATATTAATAGCATATAGTGGATTCTTACCCTCGGATAATGTACCGACAAAAATAAATTTCAAACCATTTTGAAGTGTTTTACTTTCAACAGAAATTTTATCGACTTCAGAATAGGTTGCCGTAAAAAAAGGTTTTATGTTTTTACTTTGACCATTCCATTCACCATAGACCAAGACTGTAATGTTTTTTGATAAAAATGTATTATTTAAAATCCATTTTTGTATTTTATAACTTAAAGGCTGAGTAGTATTGGGATCCCAATTTCCTGCATATTTAGCAGTCTTGGGTTTGTTTGGAAAAAATAGCTGTACCATACAACCCAGTAAACCAATATTTCCTGGACATCGCAAATGAATATGATCTGCTTCTTTCATTGCTCTATAAATGGCAAAAACTATTTTGGGTATATAAATAATTGCATTTAATTTTGATTTAAATCCAATTGCACTAAGCTCATTTATAGGTATAAATTTTATTTCATCTTTTTCATAATTAAATGAGATTGATGTTTTGTTTTTCAGAGTTAAGGGAGCTACAATAATTAATTTGTCAACATATTTTGCCCAAATGTTCATCTCTCTAACATAAGGAGCATAAGCAAAATATCTTCCATCTACATTGCCATGTAGAACATGTGTGATGATTGCAAATTTCATAAAATAATTATTTAACTATTTTTGGTTTATTAAACCCTAAACTTAACCATCCTACAAATCTACCCAAAGTTTCAGTGATGGCTTCTCTTTTGTTAAACGTTGTAAAAAAATTACTAAATCGAATAATAATAAGTAACACTGTAATGGAGTGCCATTTTATAGTTGCCTCTAATGATGGATTTGGATATTTAGCCCTCCAAACATACCAACCATTTCTCACTACCATTTTACCGTATGTATATTTATTTGGTCTACCGGATTCATCATGATAATGCTCTAATTGAGCATTCGTATTTACAAATAATTTTCCTTTTTTAGATAGTCGTTGGGTAAAATCAGCATCTTCATATAAACCATAACCTTCAAAATAAGGTGAAAATTGAAACTCCAAGAATATTTCCTTTTTAAAGGAGGAAACGCCTCCCATCAATTGTTCCACTTGATAAATTTTTCCTGATGGCGGCAAAAACCCAATACTACGACCGTGTGAAAATTCCGGTAAAAAACCAGGCGGTTTATCGGAATCTAAACCCAGTTTTTTTCGTAACTCAAACCTTGAACCATCTGCTCTTTTATAACCATCAAAATAAAATTCATTCCTTCTAATTTCATTTTCATTTTCAACTCTTTGCCAATTGGTTTCGTTGGTTATATAACCACCAACTCCATAAGCATCTGGATAAACGGTATAAGTTGCTATTATATTTTTAAAATAATCTTTATGTAAAATAGTATCATCATCCAAAAAACAAACTATTTCAGAAGATGGAGATACTTTAGATATTCCAAAATTTCGTTGTTTTGTCAATCCTCTATTATCCTTAGAAACTAAAAAATAATAAAGGTTTTCAAAACTATTTTTGCTTAAAATATCTTTAGTTATATTATCGGTTGAGCCATCAACAATTATTATTTGGTCTGGATATAATTTTTGA
>Ga0209499_1000228_pt1 | contig 41963 bp, 43 predicted proteins | sample C_130208_EF_Meta_FD_187306 | JGI IMG/M metagenome (GOLD analysis project Ga0209499, IMG submission 187306) | Freshwater microbial communities from Lake Croche, Canada to study carbon cycling - C_130208_EF_MetaG (SPAdes) (version 2) | ecosystem: Environmental > Aquatic > Freshwater > Lake... | reverse complement strand
GCGCCTATGCAACAACGTCGTCCACAAAACGCAGGCAGCAAACCTACACAAAGCAAGCCTCAACATAACCGTAACAAGCCAAACGGCCAGCGCACGGACAAAGCCCCCGCTGATAGTAATAGAGCGCCTGGACAAAACGCTTCAACTAAAAACATGTCAGAAGCTGCAAGACACCAAGCCATGCCGCAACCTGCTTTATTCGCACCTAAGCCACAAAATAGAGGCCCTAACCCTAATGCAGGACGCAACACCAGCCGTAACAATGGCGGCAGTCGTGGCGGGCACACCGGTGGTGGTGGACGCGGTCGTTAATTGATTAGGAAAAACTTGATGAAAAAACTTTATTTATTGCTTTGCTTGGCGCTACTCGCCTGCACTGGCGACGATGCTAAATACAAAGCAGTCACAGGGTTTGAATTAGATAAATACCTAGGCACTTGGTATGAAATTGCTCGCCTAGATCACAGCTTCGAACGTGGCCTCGATAAAGTTTATGCAGAATATAGCCTGCGTGAAGATGGCGGCCTGAAGGTAATCAACCATGGCTTTGATACCAAAAAACAAAAATGGAACGAAGCTGTCGGCAAAGCTTACTTTGTCGAAACACCAGATGTTGGGCGCTTAAAGGTATCGTTCTTTGGCCCATTTTATGGAGCTTATACGATTGTCGAGTTGGACAAAACATCCTATAGCTATGCGCTAGTGACAGGCGGCGATGATTATTTATGGATACTCTCTCGCACGCCCCAAATGTCATACATTGTTAAACAGCATTTGATTGCGAAAGCGAAAGCACTAGGCTTTGAAACCAATAAATTAATTTATCCGAACCAATAGCCAAAAATGCTAGCCATTAAAAAAGCGCTGTTCATTTCTGACTGCGCTTTTTTTACATCCGAATTAAGTGTTATTTCAATTTAACTGACGTCACCGCAAACCCAGCATTACGTAAACGACCCAATATGCCGCCGTCGCCGGCTAAGTGAGATGCGCCTACTGCAGCAAACACTGCTTGATCTTTTGCCACTGAAACCAAGCCCTCCGCCATCCCTGCATTACGTTCATCAATGAGCTTAACGCGCATATTTTCCCACACTGCTTTGGGCAACATGCCACCTGTAATCTTGTCATCCAGATCGATGATCTTCTTCAAATCGCCCGATTGGTAAGTCTTAAGTAGCTTTTCGTAATCACGCTCTTTGTCTTTTTGGCTTCGCTTAAGTACCGCACGCAACATGATCATTTGATCTTCCATGCTTACACTATCAAGCACTGAAAAATGATCACGCATTTTTTCTAAGCCAATAATTTTTTTATCCTGCTCCTCAGCTTTCGCCATCAAGAGTTCATCCATCGAGTAAAGCGCTTTAGGCTTAGGCAAGTCGAATATCACTGCGAGAAGCCATGGCTTCATGAGCATGGCGGCTTCGATGTGCATAGAATGAAAATCAGCCAACTCACGCACTTGGTCAAACTCTTTTTCTGTCATCATTTCTGAAACAGTGCCTTGCTTCATCATAAATATAGAGGGATCACGCGGCGGTAGCGTTTCCATCATAAACGCTTCGCTTTGATTAAAGGCTTCAAGGATTTTAGGTGAGAACTCAGTGACACGTTGATCGTCGGTGTGCATCGTGCCAAGCAAATAGCTGACCTTGCCACTTGGCGCTTCCAGCTTCCAAAGCAGACCATTATCAGCCGCTAGCGCAATTTGAGCGCTGACAAGAAGCATGACAGCGAATGAAAATTTTGAAATTAATGAACGCACGAAAAAGCCCTCAATCATAAATGTAACAGTCAGACATACATCCCGTCCTGCGGTTCAATAAAAGCACTTATCGAGAACGTCGGAATGGTTTTCCTATTTCAAGCTTTTTGCCATTGGCAGGCGCCGGGGTAACAACCGGGCGCTTTTTGCTTGCCACTTGCACAGGGCGTGGCGGCGTTTTATCTAGCGGTTGCCATGCAGGAATCAAGCAATGTTTGCCGTTACCAATCAAATCCGCACGACCCATGTTTTGAAGTGCTTCACGCAGTAGTGGCCAGTTTTTTGGGTCATGATAGCGAATAAAGGCTTTGTGCAAACGGCGCACGCCACCCGCTTTAGGAATAGGCACTTCTTCGCTATCATCCGTGACCTTACGCAGTGGATTTTTACCTGAGTGATACATGGCCGTTGCCATCGCCATTGGCGTTGGCGTAAAGGTTTGAACTTGATCTAACCTAAAATCATATTTCTTGAGCCAAAGCGCAAGATTCATCATATCTTCATCAGTCGTGCCAGGATGCGCTGCGATGAAATAGGGAATCAAATATTGCTTTTTGCCCGCCTCTTTTGAGAAGCGCTCAAACATCTCTTTAAATTTATCGTAAGCGCCCATACCAGGCTTCATCATTTTAGAAAGCACATTCTCTTCAGAATGCTCAGGCGCAATTTTTAAATAGCCGCCTACATGATTTTGCACCAATTCTTTAACGTACTCAGGCGAAGTCACCGCTAAGTCATATCTGAGGCCTGAGCCTATAAGAATCTTTTTAATCCCTTTGAGATTACGTGCTTTGCGATAGAGCTGAATTAAGGCCGAGTGATCTGTATTGAGGTTTTCACAAATACCCGGATAAACGCATGAAAGCTTACGGCAAGATTTTTCAATCTCAGGCGATTTGCATGCCATGCGGTACATATTGGCAGTAGGCCCACCAAGGTCTGAAATCACGCCAGTAAAGCCATCGACTTTATCGCGGATTTCTTCCACTTCTTTCAAAATACTTTCTTCAGAGCGGCTTTGAATAATGCGGCCTTCATGCTCGGTGATCGAACAGAAGGTACAGCCCCCAAAACAGCCACGCATGATGTTCACTGAAAAACGAATCATCTCCCAAGCAGGTATTTTGGCGTCGCCATAGACAGGGTGTGGTCTGCGCGCATAAGGTAAATCGTAAACGTAATCCATCTCTTTGGTGGTAAGTGGAATGGGTGGCGCATTGAGCCATACCTCACGATCCCCATGCTTTTGAACCAATGCACGTGCATTACCAGGATTTGCTTCCAAATGCAGTACACGAGAAGCGTGGGCATAGAGCACAGGGTCTTTGACAACATCCTCGTAGCTTGGCAAACGGACGACTTGATAGGCGCGGTCCGCTTTCGGTTTGCGAACAATCTCAACGGCTTGTGTGCCTTCAGGCAGAGCCACTTCATCTTTCTTGGCGTCGGTTTCACAACTCGTACCAGCGCCCATTTTCATTTCATATGGGTCAATCGGGGCTTCAACTTTACCAGGACGATCTAGATTAGTTGACGCGACCTCTTGCCAACCTTCTGGGATTTTTTTACGTAAAAAAGCAGTGCCACGAATATCGGTAATATCCGCAACATTTTCGCCTTTAGCTAAACGATGGCTAAGCTCAATTAAGGCACGCTCAGCATTGCCATATAGCAAAATGTCGGCCTTAGAATCCACCAGTACTGAGCGGCGTACTTTGTCAGACCAATAATCATAATGCGCGATACGGCGCAAACTGGCTTCGATACTACCAATCACCAAAGGCACATCAGAAAAAGCTTCACGACAGCGCTGTGAGTAAACTAGTACAGCGCGGTCTGGGCGCTTACCTGCCGCCGCATCTGGCGTGTAGGCATCATCAGAACGAATCTTGCGGTCAGCGGTATAGCGGTTGACCATGCTATCCATGTTGCCCGCAGTAATCCCAAAGTAAAGATTAGGCTTACCTAAGGCTTTAAACGCCTCCGCATCTGACCAATCAGGCTGTGAAATAATCCCCACACGGAAACCTTGAGATTCAAGCAAACGGCCAACCAACGCCATACCAAAGCTAGGGTGGTCGATGTACGCATCGCCCGTGATCAAAATAATGTCACAGCTATCCCAACCTAAATCATCCATTTCTTCACGAGACATCGGCAACATTTTGGACGTGCCAAAACGCTTCGCCCAATATGGTCGGTACTGATTGATCGGTTTTACAGTCGGAATAGTGTTGATTTGCATAAGTTGAGTATTTTACTCTGGAATGCCTAATTTATAAAATCTAACGCGTGTTAGGGCTAGTTGTGCGAACAACGTTCACCAAATCATCCCAATTACCGTCTGCTTTTGGCGCATATTGGCTAATATCAGTGCGTGTGGCGGCAAACTGACCTTCGTACCACAGCGGCACATAAGGCAATTGCTGATGAATCGTGTTCGTGGCGGCTTGCCAATCTTGTTTAGCCAACAAGGCATCTAAAGCAGCACTGCTAAAACGCCCACGGTTAAAGCCTTTTGGCGGGAAGTTATCTGAACCGAATGCCTTTACGTAAATATCAGGGGTGTTGATACCCACCCAAGTGAGCCCAAACAACTGAAAATGGCCTTGTTTTACCTCCTCAAAAAACGTGCCCCAATCTAAACTTTTAATCTCAAGCGCAATGCCCGCCTCTGCCATTTGCGCCTGCATAATGGTGGCTAGCCGCACACGCTGGGCATCGGTTGAGGTTTTGTAAACAAGATGCAGTGGCAATGGCACACCCGCCTCTTTTAAAAGCTGTTTAGAAAGCGTTGGGTTGTATGCGTAAGGCGCTAGGCTTTTATTCCCAGCCCGATGTTCTGGCGGCAGGATAGCGCCTGCCTCGCGGGTACCGCCAATTAATGCTTGCTGGATAATCTCTGGGCGGTTAATCGCGTGTGCAATCGCCTGTCGCACCTTTAAATCAGTCAGCGTTTTATCTTGGAGGTTAAATCCTAGATAAGAAAAATTAGCGCCATTGCTTTCTGTCACTTTAATATTCGGCTGGGCTTTGAGGTAGCGCACCAATTCGGGTGGTAAATCGCCTTGCAGAATATCCACTTCGCCGCGCATGAGCTTCAGGATTCGCACCGTGGGGTCTTTCACCTCTAACAAAGTAATGATTTGGCTATCGGCCTTGCGCTTTAATTGGAGCGTGTTTGTCCAACTCACAAACGCTAGCGGGCCGGTACCTAATGGATGATGGCTAAAATCTCGCCCTTGCGATATTTGACTCGCTGGCAAAATACCGATGATGAGCTTGGCGGGAAATGCGTTATCGACTACTTTTAAGTAAAAATCTAAAGTATTGTCGTCTAGCATTTGAATGCGGCTGATGTCGGCAAACTCACCTGAAAGTGGTGAGTCTTTGAGCATCAACAAAGATTCATAAGTCGCTTTTACATCCTTAGCGCTTAATGAAGTGCCATCATGAAAAGTGCGCCCTGTCTTGCCTAAGTGAAAGCGATATTGGGTTGGACTCATCAACTGCCAAGTTGCCAAATCAGCCATAGGTTTTGATGCGGCATCAAAACCAACCAGTGAGCGATAAATCAAGCGATTAACACGCGCTGATGCTGCATCAGTGGCATAACGAGGATCTAGATTAATTGGCGCTTGAGCGACGGCAAAGCGTATATCTTGGCGCTGATCAGCTTCTTGCTTGTGACAAGCGCTTAGGCCGCAGAGCACCAATAGGAGAACGCATATTTTTTTAAGCATGGCTTTTAAACATAAAGCTGTTTAGCGCTCAAACAAGGCAATGGATTCGACATGCGAGGTGTGTGGAAACATATTTATCACACCAGCTGCAACCATGCGATAGCCTTTTTCATTCACCAGAATTCCAGCATCACGCGCCAATGTGGCAGGGTTACAAGAAACGTAGACCATGCGTTCAGGACCGAAGCTGCCGTCGTTGGGCAAAGCACTCACCAAAGCCATTGCACCATCACGTGGCGGATCGATCAGCCATTTATCAAAATGACCCAAGCCTTGTAATAACTCTGGCGTCATATCGAATAAATCTGCTTCAGTAAATTCCACTTGCTCAGCGAGGCCGTTTAAAGCCGCACTTTCACGCGCACGTTTTACTAGAACTTCCAAGCCTTCCATGCCCAATACAGTTGCACCGGAGCGCGCAATCGGCAAAGTAAAGTTACCCAGTCCACAGAAGAAATCTGCAATCTTCTCGCCCGCGTGCGGGGAGAGTAACTGCATCGCACGGCGCAACATCACTTGATTAATATGTGGATTAACCTGCGTAAACTCAGTGGGGTTAAATGGATAAGTTAAGTCAAACTCAGGCAAAGAATAGCTGAGCTTAGGCCCATCTAAGGGGTAGAAGGGCTGAACAGTATCCAGTCCTTTGGTCTGCGTCCACACTTGCACATCAAATTCATCAGCAAAAGCTTTAAACAAGGCTTCATCTTTTGCATTGGGTGTTTCCATCACACGGAACACCAATACAACTGCGTGCTCACCGACTGCCAATTCAATCTGCGGAATAGCATCACGAATGCACATTTGAACAATCATTTCTTGTAGCGGTGTAATTAAAGCTGAAATGCGCGGTGGCAATACTTCACAGCGATTCATGTCCGCTACGAATGGGGTAGATTTTTCATTAAAGCCAACCAATACGCGGTCTTTTTTAGCAACGTACTTCACGCGCAAACGCGCTTTGTGACGATAGCCCCAAGCTGGGCCGTAAATTGGCGGTAACAGACTTTCAGGTTTTACTTTGCCAATGTGGCGCAAATCGTTTTCAAGCAAACGTTGCTTAGCCGCCACTTGCGCAGAAAAATCTAAATGTTGGAGCGCACAGCCCCCACACATCCCAAAATGAGGACACTTTGGTGTAACGCGTAAATTAGATGCTTTTAAAACTGATTTAACTTCAGCGAATTCATAACTAGACTTGATACGCGTTGATTGATAGGTCACCTTTTCATTAGGCAAGGCGCCGCGAATAAATATCGCTTTACCGTCCACATGGGCTACACCCCGCCCCTCTTGATCTAGAGATTCAATAAGGGCAGTACCAATAGGATTGTCAGATTTGAATTTTTTACGAGAACGCATGACGGATAAACTTTACAACTTAAATAATTAAAAAATGCTTAAGACTTCCAAGCCGCCATAAACTCTTGCCAGTGAGGTGCGGCATCTGCGTACAAGGTATCGCGTACTAATGCAATCTCGCGCTCATAAGCTGCTTGATTTAGCTGACCGCGCATCAATTGAAAGCGCAAAAACACAAGATAAGTATTCACCACATCGGTTTCGCAGTAATTGCGAATCGCTTCTATCTCCCCATTTTGATAGGCATTCCACACCTTACTGCCATCCATACCAAGCTTGCCAGGGAAGCCACACAATTGCGCCATATCATCTAAAGGCGCATTGGCACGCCCTTGATACATCGCGAGCAAATCCATTAAATCAGTATGGCGTGAATGATAACGGCTAATATAGTTATTCCACTTAAACTCTTTATCGTCTTCGCCCATATCCCAATAACGAGGCGCCTGCACCCCATGCACCAAGCCGCGATAGTGCAACACAGGGAAATCGAAACCGCCGCCATTCCAAGAAACCACATTCGGCGTGTACTTTTCAATGCCATCAAAAAAACGTTGGATCAGCTGACCTTCTGGCTCATCTGGCGCTCCCAATGACCATACCTTGAAATTATCGCTGTCCCGCAAAACACAAGAAATAGCCACCACACGGTGCTGATGCAAAGGCAAAAACTCACTGCCGTTATGCTGACGACGTTGATGAAAGGCAATCTTTGCCACATCGTCCGCCGATGTGCCTTCTGGCAAGCCCAGCAAGCTTTTTAAGCCATCAGTATCGGGGATGGTTTCAATGTCAAAAACTAAGGTTGGAATCATGCTGGAAAAACACCCGTTGAAAGATAGCGGTCACCCCTGTCACACACAATAGACACAATCACAGCGTTCTCTAAGTGCTTCGATAACTCAAGTGACGCATATAAACCGCCGCCAGATGAAATACCGGCAAAGATGCCCTCTTCAGCGGCCAATCGACGCGTCATTTTTTCAGCATTGGCTTGGCTCACATAAATCAATTGATCGACATTTTTAGCATCATAAATCGTGGGTAAATACTCTTCCGGCCATTTACGAATGCCCGGAATTTGCGCACCATCTTCCGGCTGAACGCCGATAATTTGGATGTTAGGTTTTTGCTCTTTTAAGAAACGGGAGGTACCCATGATGGTGCCTGTGGTGCCCATACTCGCAATAAAATGGGTGACTTTGCCTTCGGTATCACGCCAAATCTCAGGTCCAGTGCCTTCGTAATGGGCTAATGGATTATCTGGATTACCAAATTGGTCGAGCACAATACCCTCGCCTTCGGCTTGAAGCTTCATCGCCACATCACGTGCTAACTCCATACTGCCATCTTTCGGGGTCAGCAATAATTCCGCACCAAAAGCCTTCATGGTTTGGCGACGTTCTATGCTTTGGTTTTCAGGCATCACCAACAACATTTTGTAGCCCTTCATCGCTGCCGCCATGGCCAAGGCAATGCCAGTGTTACCAGATGTCGCTTCAATCAAAGTGTCGCCTGGCTTAATGTCGCCACGGGCTTCAGCGCGTGTAATCATCGACAGCGCTGGACGATCTTTCACTGAGCCTGCGGGGTTGTTACCCTCTAACTTCACCAAAATCGTATTGCTGGTATTTCCAGGGATACGTTTTAGTTTGACTAAAGGGGTATTTCCGACAAAGTCTTCTAAATATTTATACATAAAATTTCTTCTAAATTCGTTTTTTAGCTACTAAAACCGCATAGGCCGCGATACTTAAAAAGCCGATTAAAGCCAATTGCGGAATACTTAATCCTAAAAAGGTCCAATCAATCGCAGCGCAATCGCCAGTTCCGCGAAACACTAGTGTGAGCGCTTTTTTAAGCGGAAAATTATCAAACATATAATCGAAGCCAACGCCGCAATCTACCAACATTTCATTTTTATGTACTTGCAAATACCAATGACGAATAGCCACGCCAGCGCCACCAAGGGCCGTCAGTATTTGCAGTGAAGCATATAGCTTTACCCAAGCTGACTTTTGCGGATTGTGAATTGCCGCTATTAAAAACAAAAGTCCTAAGCCCATCAACACAATGCGCTGAGAAATGCAGAGCGGACACGGCTCTAGATTGTATTGGGTTTGAATCACTAAAGCTAAGGCTACTAGGCCAAAGCTCGCGAAAAAACCTAATAAATAAGCGGTCCGGCTGTTCAGTATTTTATTCAACATATTTAAATCCAATCGGTGCGAATAGCAAGGTGCTCATCCTTTATAATAACGAGCAACTAGTCAGCCTAGATTGTAACGGATAAAACCCAATGATAGACACAGAACAAGCGAGTATTGCTTCCCCAAAAGTGCTCACCGTTAGTGAATTGAATCGCTTGGCAAAAGAGGTGCTGGAGCAAAGCTTTCCGCTGTTTTGGGTATCAGGCGAAATCTCCAACCTCACCCGCGCCGCTTCTGGGCATTGGTACTTCTCCCTTAAAGATGCGGGGGCACAAGTAAGTTGTGTGATGTTTCGTGGGCGTAACAGTTATCTAGACTGGACGCCTAAAGAAGGCGACAAAGTTGAAGCACGCGCATTAGTCACTCTCTACGAAGCGCGCGGTAGCTTTCAACTCACCATTGAGTTTTTGCAACGTGCCGGTGCTGGAGCATTATTTGAAGCCTTTGAAAAACTAAAAGCAAAACTACAACAAGAAGGCTTATTCGACCCTGCATTTAAACAAGCTATTCCAGCCCACCCAAAACGAATCGGCATTGTGACATCCCCCGACGCGGCTGCATTGCATGACGTCCTAACCACGCTTAGACGACGCATGTCTAGCATTCCTATCATCATTTACCCAACGCCCGTCCAAGGCAAAGGAGTGGCAACGCAAATCGCTCATGCAATTAACAGCGCTCATGAGCGAAACGAGTGCGACGTGCTGATTATTTGTCGCGGCGGTGGGAGCATGGAAGACTTATGGCAATTTAATGAGGAGGTCGTTGCGCGCGCGATTGCCAACTGCCGGATTCCAATCATTAGCGGTGTGGGGCACGAAACAGATTTTACGATTTGTGACTTTGTGGCAGACACCCGCGCCGCAACGCCAACAGCCGCGGCAGAGCTTGCATCACCATCACGCGAATCACTATTGAACAGACTCAAGCAACTAGGCTTACAACTTAACAAAAGCAGTGTTGATGGATTAATGCAACGCGCACAGATGCTAGATTATTTGGCGCGTCGTCTCGTTTCGCCATCACAGCAAATTGGGCAACAGAAACAACAACTAGCGCAACTAGCCCATAGGCTGAGTTTGAACATAAAACAACAATTACATCGTCAACAAAACAATCTCAATCAAATTGAGCAAAACTTACATCATCTCAACCCTCAAGCAGTGTTGACGCGAGGCTATGCTTTTGCGCAAACCAAAGACGGTGAAATTATCAACAACAGCGGCCAAATCAAGGCTGGCGATTCGATCAATCTTACTTTTGGTGTAGGCGAAGCTGAGGCAGTTGTTTCAAAAACGTCATAAAAAAATTTAGTCGCTTGCAATTGTCATTCTGCTATTGGTTTAGCGCAGAACTTGATTGATAATAGCGTTCTCTTTCGTCTCTAAGACTATTTTAATGTCATCCACTACTGGCAATAAAACAAAACTCTCCGCACTGACATTGGCCGCATTGGGCGTTGTATTTGGTGATATTGGCACCAGCCCGCTTTATACGATGAAAGAAGTTTTTTCAGTCGGCGCTCACCCTGTTCCTCTTACTGAAGCCAATATGTTTGGAATTTTGTCCCTCATTGTATGGGCGCTAATCATGGTGGTTTCAGTGAAATATGTCGCCTTTATTATGCGGGCTGATAACCGCGGCGAAGGCGGTATTATGGCTTTGCTCGCACTTGCATCACGACATGCAGGCGGCGATAAAAAAATGCAACATACCATTATGCTTCTGGGCATTTTGGGTGCTTGTATGTTCTATGCAGACGGGATGATTACGCCAGCGATTTCCGTGCTTTCAGCGGTTGAGGGTTTAGAAGTTGCAGCACCAGGGCTCCATACACTCATCATCCCAATCACGCTTATCGTCATAGCACTTTTATTCTGGGCACAGAGCAAGGGAACAGCCTTGGTTGGCGCCCTCTTCGGGCCGATTATGTTGCTTTGGTTTGGCACGCTTGCCGTGCTTGGCATCACGAGCATTGTGCAATATCCAACTATTTTGCAGGCTCTTAACCCGTATTATGCTTTTCAATTTTTCCATACCAGTCCTTGGATTGCTTTTGTTGCGCTTGGTGCAGTAGTACTATCTGTGACTGGCGCAGAAGCGCTGTATGCCGACATGGGTCACTTCGGACGCTTGCCAATCAGACTTGCTTGGTTCTGCCTGGTTTTTCCTGCACTCATCCTCAATTATTTTGGTCAAGGCGCGCTTATTCTTGCCAACCATGAGACGGTCGTTAATCCTTTCTATTTAATGTCTCCCGAATGGAGTTTATTTCCATTAATTATTCTAGCAACCTTGGCTGCGGTGATTGCTTCTCAAGCGGTAATTACTGGAGCATTTTCAGTGTCTCGTCAAGCTCTTCAGCTTGGATATTTGCCACGCATGCACGTAGAACACACTTCAGAGAGCCACGAAGGACAAATCTATATGCCGCGTGTTAATTGGGGCCTGATGATTGCTATTATGGTGCTGGTATTAGGCTTTAAGTCCTCCGGCAATTTAGCTGCAGCTTATGGTATTGCGGTGACTGGTGACATGGTCATTACTTCATTACTTGCTGGTATTGTTTTTCACCACATGTGGGGCTGGAGCAAGCTGAAAACTGGGGCGTTAATTGTTACTTTTCTAATAGTCGACGTTTCTTTCTTTACAGCTAATGTTCTTAAAATTCCTGATGGCGGCTGGGTGCCGCTTGTGATTGGAATCTTTATCTTCACGCTGATGGTGACTTGGAAAACGGGACGCTCATTGCTTTACGCTAACCTTAAAGACGACGCGATGGAACTGAGTCCATTTATTGAAGCGATCGGTCAGCACCCGCCAGCGCGCGTTCCAGGCACCGCATTATTTATGACGCCTAACCCTGATGGTGTCCCGCATGCAATGTTGCACAACCTCAAACACAACAAAGTATTGCATGAAAAAGTGGTGATATTGACTGTAAAGTTCTCAGATTTTCCGCATACGCATAAAGAAGACTTAGTCTTGGTAGAAAAACTTCCGCATGAATTTTACCGCGTCACCGTTAATTACGGATTTAAAGACGAGCCTGATTTACCTCGAGATTTAGAATTGTGCGCCGCTCAAGGCTTAGAGTTGGAAGCGATGGATACATCGTTCTTCGTAGGTAAAGAAATTCTCATTGCTTGCGAAAGCTCAGACATGGCGATTTGGCGTAAGAAAATTTTCATTGGTCTATTTAGATCTGCTGAAACTATTACCAACCAATTTAAGCTTCCACCTAACCGCGTGGTGGAACTAGGTTCGCAAGTTAGCTTCTAACAAGAAACACGCGAAATATTTAACCTATGAAAAGATTAAGTAATCAATTTATTTCCGTTTTGCTTGTTGGTTTGGTTAGCAGCCAATTATTAGGTTGTGCGACAACCACCAACAAAGGCGCTGTGGGTATAGACCGTAATCAATTTATGATGCTGTCTAGCAAGCAAGTGGAAAGCATGTCTTCGGCGAGTTACTCTCAAACACTCAAAACGGCTAGTGACAAGAAAACGCTTAACACCGATCCTGCTGTATTAGCTAGAATCCGCGCCATTTCCGACCGCTTAATCGCGCAAGTCCTAGTCTATCGTGCAGATGCTGCCAACTGGAAATGGGAAGTCAACGTAGAAAAGAATGATCAAGTCAACGCCTATTGCATGCCTGGCGGAAAAATTATGGTGTTTACTGGCTTAGTCGATAAGTTAAACGCAGCAGATGATGAGCTTGCTGCTGTCATTGGCCACGAAATTGCTCATGCTTTGCGTGAACATGGACGTGAACGCATGTCTCTAGCTTATGCGCAGCAAGGCGGCCTTGCATTACTAGCGGCAGTCATTGGTTCCAAGAAAAATGCGGCAACAAGTTTAGACATGGCTGGCAAAGGCACACAATTATTTTTCTCACTGCCGAATTCTCGCACCCAAGAAACAGAAGCGGACCGCATGGGCTCAGAGTTAGCTGCACGTGCAGGCTATAACCCTAATGCAGCGATTAGCTTGTGGACTAAAATGGGGCAAAATGGCGGCAAAAAACCTGCGGAATTCTTAAGTAGCCATCCATCTGACAAAGCACGTATCGATGACCTATCTAAGCTTATTCCAACGGTGATGCCACTTTATGAACAGGCAAAAACTAGCAAATAAGTGCATTACCTGCTTCAAGCAAACAGAATCAGGTAAAATGCCGCTCTTAATTAAGCTATACCAATTTTTTAGACTATTTTTTCAGTATCGGAATACTCCATGAGCCAATTACAAACCATCATTGAAGACGCTTTTGAGCGTCGCGCCGACATTAATCCAAGCAATGCTTCAGCAGAGCTTAAAGAAGCCGTTGCTAGCGTTTTAGCTGATTTAGATGCAGGTAAATTACGCGTTGCTTCACGTAAGGGTGACAGCCAAGAATGGGAAACACACCAATGGCTCAAGAAGGCAGTATTGCTTTCATTCCGCTTACAAGACAATGTATTAATGGATGGTGGTTGCACACAGTACTTCGATAAAGTGCCACCAAAATTTGCTGATTATACTGAAGAAGACTTCAAAGCTGGCGGCTTCCGTGTAGTACCAAATGCGATTGTTCGTCGCGGTTCATTCATCGGCAAAAATGCAGTATTAATGCCTTCATACGTCAACATCGGCGCTTATGTTGGCGAAGGTACAATGGTGGATACATGGGCAACGGTTGGCTCCTGTGCGCAAATCGGTAAAAACGTACACTTATCTGGTGGCGTAGGCATTGGCGGTGTATTGGAGCCTGTTCAAGCTGGCCCAACCATTATTGGTGATAACTGCTTTGTTGGCGCGCGTTCTGAAGTGGTTGAAGGCGTTGTCGTTGAAGACAACTGCGTAATTTCAATGGGCGTTTACATCGGCCAATCCACAAAAATTTATGACCGCGAGACTGGTTCAGTGACTTATGGTCGCGTGCCAAAAGGCTCTGTGGTTGTTTCTGGCAATTTGCCTTCTAAAGACGGTAGCTACAGCCTTTACTGCGCTGTGATTGTAAAAAAAGTAGATGAAAAGACTTTAGGTAAAGTCGGCATTAATGAATTATTGCGCGGCATTTAATTCACTTTCGCCTTCTGTACAAACAGCCCCTTAGTGGGCTGTTTTGCTTTATAGCGCTGCTTTTACTGTTAAAATATCAACCATGAAACTTTATGGCATCCCAAACTGTAATACCGTTAAAAAAGCCCGCACATGGCTTGATGAAAACAGTATTGCTTATGAATTCCACGATTTCAAAAAACAAGGGATAAATGAAGCCACGATTAAACAATGGCTCACGCAATCAAATTGGGATAAATTAGTTAATCGTGCAGGGATGACATGGCGTAATTTAAGTGATGCTGAAAAAGCCGCTGTCACGGACAACGCGAGCGCCACGCAATTAATGCTAGAGAAGACTTCTGTGATTAAAAGACCTTTATTAGTCAAAGACAGCACCCTACTGGCTTTAGGCTTTGATGAAGCTACATACCAAGAGCTCTTAAATATTTAAAATCAACCCCTTAAAAGTTATCCACCTATGAGCAAAACGTTAGATTTAGCTAAAGACTTAATTTCACGACAATCGAACACCCCGCTTGATGCTGGGTGCCAAGCCTTGATGATTAGCCGTTTGGAACCGTTAGGTTTCAAGATTGAGCCCATGCGCTTTGGCGATGTGGATAACTTCTACGCACGCCGTGGCAATGCTGGCCCATTATTAGTGTTTGCAGGCCATACTGACGTTGTGCCAACCGGTCCTGTTGATAAATGGCATACGCCACCTTTTGAGCCAACCATTAAAGACGGCATGTTGTATGGTCGTGGCGCGGCAGACATGAAAACCTCATGTGCAGCATTTATTACTGCGATTGAAGATTTTGTTGCGGCACATCCAGACCATCATGGCTCTATCGGCTTGCTCATTACCTCTGATGAGGAAGGGGTGGCAGTTGATGGCACAGTAAAAGTGGTTGGAGCTCTTAAAGCGCGTGGCGAGCATTTTGATTACTGCATTATTGGCGAGCCAACATCCAACAAAGTCGTGGGCGACATGATTAAAAATGGTCGTCGCGGCTCGCTTTCAGGCAAATTAGTGATTAAAGGTGTGCAAGGCCATATTGCATACCCACACTTGGTTAAAAACCCAATCCATATGGTTGCACCAGCCATTAAAGACATGGTGGATACAGTATGGGATAACGGTAACGAATACTTCCCACCAACTTCATGGCAAATTTCTAATATGAACGGCGGGACAGGGGCAACCAACGTAGTACCTGGCGAAGTGGAAATTTTGTTTAACTTCCGTTTTTCAACTGCCAGCACAGAGCAAAATCTAAAAGAGCGTGTCTATGCGATTTTGGACAAACACGAACTGCATTACGATTTGGATTGGGAATACTCACCACCGTACATCACGCCACGTGGCAATTTGGTGGAAGCGATTTCCGAGGCCATTCAAGAATGCTATGGCGTCAGCCCTGAGTTATCAACTACTGGCGGTACATCAGATGGTCGTTTTATTGCTGATATTTGCAAACAAGTGATTGAGTTTGGGCCACTTAACGCCACGATTCACAAGCTAAACGAGTGTGTAGCAGTGGCTGATATTGAGCCGCTTAAAGATACTTATCGCATCACGCTTGAGAAGCTATTGCTAGCTTAATAAGCTGCAAAACAAAAAATCGAAAGACCACCATGACGCCTAATCACATCACAGAAGCTTTACTCACAATACGCGACTGGGTGCGTTTTAGTATGAGTCGTTTAGAGGAAGCAGAAGTATTCTTTGGTCATGGCACCGACAATGCCTACGACGAAAGCGTTTGGTTAGTAATGAGCGCACTGCATTTGCCTTTAGATACCTTGGATAATTTCTTAGATGCGCGCGTGACAAGAGATGAAGCCAAACATTTGGCGCATCTCATTGAGCGCCGTGTCACAGACCGCACACCAACCGCCTACTTGCTTGGTGAGGCGTGGTTAAGAGGCTTTAAGTTTTACGTGGATGAACGCGTGATTGTGCCACGCTCATTTATTGCCGAATTGCTTGAGAATGGTTTACATCCTTGGATTGAATATCAAGAAATGGTGGAAAGTGCTGCCGATATTTGCACAGGTAGTGGTTGCTTGGGCGTATTACTAGCCCACGCATTTCCTAATGCAACGGTAGATGTTGTGGATATTTCGCCTGATGCGATTGCAGTAGCAAATATCAACATCAAAAACTACGGCTTAGAAGAGAAAATTACTGCAATTCAATCTGACATGTTCACAGCACTTGCTGGCAAAACTTATGATTTGATAATTAGTAACCCGCCATACGTAGATGCACCGTCCATGGCATTGCTGCCCAAAGAATATCGCAATGAGCCACAAATCGCACTGGGTAGTGGCTCGGATGGCTTAGACCATACTCATACTCTACTTAATGAAGCTGGAAAATATCTAAACGATGGCGGCTTGTTGATTGTTGAGATCGGTCACAATCGCGATGCTTTGCTTGAGGCATACCCTGATGTGCCTTTCACCTGGCTAGAAGTGGAGTCCGGCAATCAGTTTGTGTTTCTTATTACTAAAGAACAATTACCAACTTCGATGTAATTTAAAGAACTTGCACCATACTTGCAAGCGCATGACTAGCCACTAAATAGCATCAAGATTATTCAAAATTTTATTAGCATGTATTTGAATGTGGGTTTGGTCTTCAATACTAATTTTAGAGAGATTAGCCGTCATTAATCGTGTTCTAGGATTTAGATTAAATGCGGCTTGATGCTTCATCAAAAAATTCCAATATAACGTTGTTATCGGGCAAGCCTGCTCACCATATCTGACTTCAGGCTTGTACTGACAGCCATTGCAATAGTTGCTCATTCGTTTCACGTAGGCGCCACTTGCGACGTAAGGCTTGCTAGTAAAACGTCCACCGTTTGCAAACAAAGCCATGCCCACTACATTCGGTAACTCGACCCACTCAATAGCGTCAACATAAACGGCCAAATACCAATCTGACACTTGCTGGGGAAGCACTTCTGCAAGTAGTGCAAAATTGCCTGTGACCATTAACCGTTGAATATGATGCGCATATCCATACTTGAGCGTTTGTCCGATAGCATCCTTCATACAGTTCATTTTAGTGTCGCCAGTCCAATACCAACTCGGCAAGGATCTCTGATGCTCATAAAAATTTGCTTCTGCCATTTGCGGCATATCGAGATAGTAGATGCCTCTGACAAATTCACGCCAGCCAATAATCTGCCGCACAAACCCTTCTACAGTAGATAAATCTAAAGCCTCAGTTTGATAAGCTTCTAATGCACGTTGAATGACTTCTCTTGGGTTAAGTAATTTAAGATTCAAGCTTGCTGAGAGCATTGAGTGCCAACCAAAAGGCGTTTCTTTCCACATAGCATCTTGATAAGTACCAAAGTGCGCAAGGCGATGCGTCACAAAAAAATCCAAGGCAACCAGGGCCTGTTCTCGGGTTACAGGCCAGCTAAAATGAGCAAGTGAGCCAGGATGTTGAGGGTATCTTTGCTCTACAAACTCAAATACCTCACGCGTAATCGCATCCGGCTCAAAAGCTACAGGATCCTGAATAAGGCCTGGACCATTCTTTGAGTATGGCTTTCTATTTTGATCATCAAAATTCCACTGCCCGCCCAAGGGCTGGGAATCCTCGCCCATGAGTACCTGATGTTTTTTTCGCATATACCGATAAAAATACTCTAAACGCAGCTCTTTTTTATCGGCCACCCACGCTTTGAACTCAGCAATGCTGCAATAAAAATGGTCATCGTCATGCATGACGAGTTCAACATTCAAGTCGCGCGCTAAATTCTCTAAGGAAATTTTTAAGCGATATTCGCCCGGTTCGACGCATTCCAAGCACGTCACTTGTTTATCCAAGATATGTTGCTTGAGCACATCAACAATATTGGCGTCAGCATCTTTGATGTAAGTAACAGGAATATTTTGGGACTCAAGTGTTTGAGCAAAATGGCGCATCGCTGATAAAAATAACGCAATTTTGGCCTTGTGTGACCATACATAAGTGGACTCATGTCTAGACTCAACCATCATGACTTCATCTGTACTTGGATCAAAATGACGCAATGCGGCGCTATTGAAATCCAGTTGATCACCCAAGACTAATATTAATTTTTTCATACCCAAATTTTACCCGCTATCACTTTCATCAATACTGTATATTCTTCTACAAGCTAAAAAGAAATCTCAGATAAAGTCTCTTATAAAATGACATCACACAAAACAACTATTGGTATCGACGTTGGCGGCGCTAAAAAAGGATTTCATGCAGTGGCCAATCAAAATGGGTTGTATCTCGAGAAATTCCATTCGATTCATCCTGATGAGATCGCCGCCTGGGCATTAAGCCATAATCCATCAGCCGTTGCCATTGATGCGCCTTCAATGTTCAGTCTAAAGGGCGGATCAAGAAAAGCAGAGCGTGATTTAGTCAGCAATGGCATGCGATGCTTTTATACGCCGACTAGAGCACTTGCAGTCAAAAGTCGCTTTTACGACTGGGTATTTAATGGGGAGTTACTTTACCAAAAGCTTGGGTTGCCTATTTTCATGGGTGAGCAAAGCCAAGAGCCATGCATCATTGAAACCTTCCCCCATGCTGTGCAAATGTCGCTTTGGGCTGGAGATTCCAACCCTGTAGGCAACAAGCGCGCCGTTCGAGAAAGTACATTAGCGCTTAAGGCAAATTACGACACCAGCCAGCTTAGCAAAATAGACTTCATCGACGCAGCGCTCTGTGCAGTGTCAGCAGATTATTTTGCTCATCATCAATATATAGCCTACGGATGCAAAACCGAAGGCTATATCATCCTGCCAAAATCACGTTCAAATCAGCCTTAATTACTTCGCTTTAACCTTGGCAACAGCAATGCCTTTTAATACATTAATCGCTTGAGCATATTGAAAGTCTTTATCCGTCCCCGCTTCAAATTGATTAGTGTCAGCAAATTGGGTCTTTGGCTCACTATTCTCAACCACGATTGCTTGCGCTGGCGTCTTTGTCGCAGCATCTAACTCTTTTGGATTAACTAAATGGTTAGTTAAATTAGCCTCTCTTCTTAATTTGGCATTCTCTTCAGGGCTGATCGCAGGATCTTCTACCACAATATCGGGGGTAATGCCTTTAGCCTGAATCGAACGTCCATTGGGCGTAAAATATCTAGCAATGGTTAATTTAACAGCCGAGCCATTGCTAAGTGGCAATAAAGTTTGGATGGTGCCTTTACCAAAACTTTGTGTGCCCAATACCTTGGCACGCTGATGGTCTTGCAAAGCGCCAGACACAATTTCAGAAGCAGATGCAGAGCCTGCATTCACCAATACCACCATTGGCACAGTTTTCATTTCAGGCGGTAGCGCTTTAAGGTAATCATCCTCTGGATCTGGGCCGCTGTAATTTCTTGGGTTTGCAAACAAGCGCATTTTTGAATCAGCAGCACGTCCATCTGAGTAAACAACTAAAGAATCTTTCTTTAGAAAAGCCGCACTCACTGCAACGGCTGAACTCACAACCCCACCCGGGTTGTTTCTTAAATCCAAGACCAGGCCTTTAATAGGGCCTTCCGTTTTTTCACGAATAGTCATCAATGTTTTGGCTAAATCTTCACCAGTACGCTCTTGAAATTGGGTAATTCTCACGTATGGATAACCCGCATCTGTCAGCTTGTATTTAACACTAGGATTTTTAATAATCGCGCGGGTTAGCGTAATATCCACTAGGCCAGATTCACCTTTTCGAGAAATGCTGAGTTTTATTTGGGTATCTGGCTTACCGCGCATCTTCTTGATTGCGTCACTAATCGCTAAGCCTTTTACTGAAACGCCATCGAGTTGCACAATCAAATCTCCGGACTTAATCCCTGCTCGGTAAGCAGGTGTATCCTCAATAGGTGAGACCACTTTCACTAAGCCATCTTCCATTCCCACTTCTAAACCTAAGCCACCGAATTCACCGCCCGTTGCAATACCAAAATCTTTTAAGCCTTCGTAATCTAAATAAGTAGAATGCGGATCTAGGCCAGCAAGCGCCCCTGCAATGGCATCGTTAAATAATTTATTGTCATCAATATTGTCTACATAGTTGCTCTTTATGGCTGAGTAAACTTCTGTAAATTTTCTTAACTGATCTCGCGGATAATCGTTCAACGTTTCAGTGGCAGAGAATGATTGCACACTAAATGCCATGAGTATTGAAAACATGAGGACAGATTTCGGCTTGAATAACATGTGTGAATTCCTAGCAATAGGTTGATTAAGTGTCAGCTTAAAGCACTATATAACGAAAAGGCAGCCTTGATAATGAAAAGTCAGCCATGTTGATTAAAATTTCTAGATGATCTACATGCGTTTGAGCAGTATTTAACGTCATCCCAAACCAACTTCCATTTTTTGCGCCAGACAAACGGTCGATTACAAGTCAGGCAAATTTTACTGGGCAGGTTTTCTTTTTTAACCATAACAACTTTACTTTAAATAGGCTTTTGTTAGTCAAAGCAATATAGACTAAGTTCGCACTTGAACTAAGTAATGCAGTAGCGCTCTCAAATATAACTTAAAAATTACCTCATCTAACATGACACCAATCAAAATCAATGTCCCGCAATTAAGACCTGAAAGAATCAATAATATCAAAGCGCTCTTCACCGACCATGTGGGTGCTGATTTAACTGAGCATTGGATTGGTGGGCGAAGCGAGGCCTTAAAAAGGCTGTCCAAGATAAAGCCTGAGCGTTATGAGAAATCTCGTAACTATCTCAATGGTGAGGTCACTTACTTGTCACCTTATCTGAGACATGGGTGTATTTCATTAGCGGAGGCGATCACATTCGCCCAAGAAAAATCAACGAGAGGTAATGATAAATTGCTTTTTGAGTTCGCTTGGCGGGATTACTGGCGGCAAATTTGGTATTTATCTGGCGATCACATTCATTCTGAAATGGAGGCTCCCAAGGTTGAATTGAAGCGTAATCCGCTTCCACGTGTAGTGTCTGAGGCTAATACAAAGTTACCATGCATTGACCACTTTGTTAGTACTCTTCAGGAGACGGGCTACATTCATAACCACGCAAGAATGTGGCTTTCTAGCTATCTAATTCATTGGGTGGGCATTGATTGGAAAATCGCTGCGAATTGGATGCATGACTTGTTACTTGATGGCGATCAAGCCTCTAATACGCTTTCTTGGCAGTGGGTGGCATCCACATTTGGTAGTAAGCCATACTTTTTCAATCAAGAAAACCTCAGCAAATATACAGGCAATCAACTTTGCCAAGGCTGTCAGGCTGCTTGCCCTTTTAAGAAGAGCTATGAGGAGCTTGATGCATTACTTTTTCATGAAACAACAGCCCCAGCAAAAATAACACCAACATTACATCCGGAAGTTAATTTCAAACATCAAGGCGATGAAACTGTCATTTTATTTACCGACGAAATGCTTTCACCAGCGCATCAACTTTATCAAGGTGAGCAAAAGAAGATCTTTGTGTTTGATCAGGTTCATTACAAAAACTGGTCATTAAACAGACTGCAGTTTTTAGCCGACTGTCTTGCTGAGATGCCCGAGGTTGAGGTTTGGAAAGGCGACACATTGGAGGTGCTTAAACTTTTGAATTGCGGCCATATAGAGACCCAAAAAACCCCAAATATGACTATCAGGCATTTATTATCCAAGTGTCATGTTACGTATATTGATGAACCTGCTATTTACTCCGAAGCCACTAAAGAAAAACTGCATGCAAGAGGGTTGATGCGTTTCTCTAAATATTGGAGCTATGTGGGAGAAGAAATTCTTATGCGTTAATCAACACTGGTTTCACCAGATACGCAGCGGTTACCAAGCATGTAGTAACAACAACCGTTAATTGAAATCTCAAGGGGATATACCAAGCGGGTTTTGCTTCTGACTTCGTTAACTGCATATCCATGAAGAACGAAATGACAAAGAATACAGACAAAAGGATTAATCCATAAACTTGCGGGATTAAAAGGCATATCCAAGCAACAATGGATGGAATCACACTCCATGAAAGCATCACATTACGTTTTTTGATCGACATTTCTTTCACGATCATTGCAACGCCCCAGTAAACAGCACCTAAGAAACTTAAGATGACTGCTGCGTAACTGATGAGTACATTTCTCCAAACCATAAAGTGATGGTAGTCACAAAAAAGGAAAACGGTCGGAATAATGAAAGGCAACAGGCCTAAATATCCAAGCAACCTTGGCATTCGATTTGGATTTTCTGTTTTCATAAATTGCCCTTAATTTTATTTTTAAAACTAAATGTTTGAACTAAATCATTTTTATTGTGACAAATGACGTGAATTGAATAAACCACATAACCATTATTGGAAAACACTTTGAAAAAAATTACGTTTTTAATCTTTATGAGTTTTTGCTTAACAAGCCAAGCCACAACCAGCCAAAGTATTAATGTGGAGTCTCTAAATTTGCAAAAGAACTATTTAAAAAGTATTAATCAATGTGCAAGCGAAAAAACATTTTTACCGTTTATTAAATCCGCTGTGAAAGATGCTAATACATTTTATGCACATGGCAATTATGCTCAAACAATCGAAGAAACAATCGTTCAAAATCCAGCATGTTTTGTTGCATCGACTAATAAGCTCACACAAAGAGAATGCCAAGCATTAAACGATCAATATATTAGAGAACCATTCTTCTATCCACGCGCGCTATTGAGCGACTCACTTAGCCGAGTCAAAATACCAACTACTCATTGCGTTTTGGGTTAAACCATATTCATTTAAACACTTTAATCAGCAACTATTCACTACAAATTATTTGTGGATTGATTCGCGGTATCTTTTTTACACATCTTTTGATTGGCTCATTTGGTGATCAGCAAACTTAGCTGATCATCATCAAAGTTAAGTTCCGTGAGCCTTTTTTTATAATCTTCAAAATCGCCTGACTTTCCCTGTTTATTAGCAATATTTGCCAAGCCTACGATACTGTCAGCATGTTTAGCATTTGTCTTTAAAATGCGCTGGTATATTGCTTTTGCTACCTCTAAATCTCCAGCATGATCCTTGACCGCAGCGTTGTAAAACATCGCTTCTACATCATCCGGCGATGCTTTTAGCCATTGTTTAGCGATGCTTTCGACCTCACTCCATTGTTCATTTTGGAACGGCAAAACAATTTGCATGAAAAACGGTTTTTTCTCTAATTCAACATCCCAAAACGCGGGTTGAGAATCGCGACTAAATTCAAGCACTGGCAAATTAAGCGCGGCTTTGACCCATTTCACTGGAATGTTGTAGAAGTATGAATTACGACCAGGACTTTTAAAGGTGCTAATGCCAATAACATTGCCCTCAGCATCGAACAATGGGCTACCACTTGCGCCCATTTGAAAAGAGGCAGAAGTGCGAATTACCACACTATCGTCATAAGGATATAAGGCCTTAATGGTTCCCCAGGTAGTGAGAGGTTTTGGTGGGCCTCCTGGAAAACCAATTGAGAAAATTTCTTGTTCGTATTGAAGATGTTCACTATCACCCAAAGCGGCGGGCTTAAGAGGTAGATACATAAAGCTCATAATACAAACATCATGCTTCCAGTCAGCTTGCAGGCCAACAGGCTGAAAGTTCTCTCCCATAGACCCAATATTCATACCTACAGAGTTAATCAAAACATGACAATTAGTCGCCACTTTGTTTTCAGCAACAACAACACCTGTGCCAGTGCTCCTTCCTCCGCTAGCATTCACACTATGAACTTTGGTAATACTGCCTTTAAGTTTGTAAATCAACTCAGTCGGAGGCGCGGCTTGTGAGATATTGGATAAAGCCATGAAAAAAACTAAAAAAAATAGTCTGTTAATCATCTGAACACCTTTTTAGAAGAGACAAGCATCCACAAAAATCGCAAATGCGTAAAGCACCATGACTGCCAAATGAAGACTTACACTCAAAAGATGGAGAAACTTAAATCGCTGAGCATTACCTGAATCTGTTGAATGATTGATGGCCGGTGTTAAAAATAAGAAATGGATAGCAAATACAATACCTGCAATAAAAGCAATAGGTTTTAGATGTGGGGTATAAGCCAATAAACCAGCTACCTGTGAGGCAACAAATAAAGTAATGTGATAAAGCGGGAACAGTTTTCTTACGTAAATACCTGCTAAATTTTCAGGTAATTTAGCAAAAGCAACTGGTAACACCACAAAACTCACAAATAACATGACACCTAAAATAGATGCTGCAATGAGTGTTGCTAACATGGCTAGCCTTTCTAAAATTATTTAAGTTAATTGATATAGTAGATGGACAGCATACAATATTTGATGGTTCAAGTTTGCATAAAAAAAGGAGGCACAAGGCCCCCTAAAAGACTCAAGCCGTTTAATGAACCCTGATAACACTAAACATTTTTAAGTCATTGGTTTTGTCTTATTTATAGCAAATAAGTTCAGTAAGAATAGGTAGCCAAGTGTTCTACCATCGAAAATAACTGAACCTAATAAAACGAATAAAGACTAAAAGAATTATCAGCAAACAAACATATTGGAATTAAAGATGAATAAAATGCTTTTATTAGCCTTACTAGTCAATGCCAACCTGGTCAATGCGCAACCAAACATAGGTCAATTATTACAACTACATGACTCGATTGTTCAGATTTCTGTTGAACTTGAAAATGGTAATGTCGGCACAGGCACTGGTGTGGTCATCAGTAATGAATATGTTGTGACTAACTGCCATGTCTTAGCTGACGGAAAAGGAGCAAACGTAGCTAAATACGGTGATGGATATAAACCTATTGGGCTCAAAGCGGACTGGAAGCATGATTTATGTGCACTTAAGTTTGAAGGCTTGCCATTCAAGCCAGTGCCTATGCGAGATACTGCCTCACTCAATATAGAAGAAGAAGTGTTTAGTGTCGGCTACCCGAATGGCAACAATGTACCGCAACCATCCTACGGCAGCATTAAAGCAAAATATCCATACGATAATGGTTTAATCATTAGATCAGATGCCGCCTTTTCGCTAGGGTCAAGTGGTGGTGCTTTATTCGATCAACAATTCAACTTGGTGGGTATTACGAGTTTTAAAAGTCCAGGTCCGCAGGGATTTTTTTACAGCCTTCCTATTGAATGGATTAGAAAACTCATCACCTCTGAAGAACAATTAACCTTAAAAGCGGAGGGATCACCTTTTTGGGCCCTCCCATATCAACAACAGCCCTTTTTTATGCAAGTTGTGATCCCTTATCAAAATCATGACTGGAAAAATCTTCGCACTGTTGCAGAAGCATGGTCAAAAAGTGAACCCAATGCTGCAGATGCTTGGTTCTTCTTAGGTGTTTCGGAATATGGTAGTGGCAATGAGGCTGGAGCGAAAGCTGATCTTGATAAGGCATTGACTTACAACCCAAAACATCTGGATACGTTTAAATTACAATCGGAAATGGCGCTTAAAGACAAAGACTTTGATCGCCTCAATAAACTAAAAGCTTCTATTGAAGCATTGGATAGTTATGCATCTGAAGAATTAGCACTGAAGATCAATACGTTAAAAGACTCAACATCGCTTAAGAACGAGGCGACCAGTAAATAGGATGCTCCGAGATTTCATCAAATTGCATCATATCTAAACGCCTTAAATTTTCGATTGCCTCATCTTGGGAGATGTTTTGTTTGACAGATGAGGCAAGCGCAATTGGCTGTGCGTAAACGAACCAATTAGGATTTTCAACGAATCCATGGTCTTTCATACAAAGACGCATGACGTTGATCTTTCTACCTTGAATTTCTAATTTCTGAAACTCTACAACTGCAGTCATATTGGCAACTGCATTTTCTGAGATGCCGGCACACTCATCCCCTACTTTACGAAGTTGGGTCTGCTGAGTAGGATTGGCGTGATTAAATTGAAACAACGAAAAAAGATATATGGCAATTAGCGCCGAAACAAGAATAACCGGTATGAGTACTCTTTTGTTGATCATTTAATTTGCCATTTTTTTAAGGTCATCAATAATTTCTTGTGAGTGCCTTGATGTATCAACACTTGAATATGTTTTAGCAATTTTTCCTGAAGGGTTGATTAAAAATGTATAGCGCTTAGCAAGCTTAATCACGAATAAATTGTTAAGAGCACCGTATGCCTCAGCAACACTGCCGTCTTTGTCAGCGAGCAGGGGAAAGGGCAAATGATATTTAGCAGCAAACTTTGCATGAGAATCGTTATCATCGATACTCACCCCGATCACTTTAGCGCCTAATTTTTCCAAACTAGCCAAGTCATCTCTGAAACTACAAGCCTCTTTAGTACATCCTGGGGTGTCGTCTTTAGGGTAGAAATAAAGCACAACCCATTGCCCTGAATAATCAGACAACTTTCTCATTTTTCCATTTTGATCTGACAAGTTAAAATCTGGCGCTGTGTCCGCTATTTTAGGAACTGCAGCCGCTTCGGACCGCTGAGACCACAGGAAAAAAATCGCAATCACCACAATAGCCAGCATCAATATTTTCATTATTCTATAACTCCAAAATTAAGATCTCGTCTGAAATGACAGGTATAACCATCAGGATATTTCATAATGTACTTCTGATGTTTTTCCTCTGCAGGATAAAATCCTTTAAATAACACCACCTCAGTAACGACTGGCGAACCCCATTGACCAGATCTATTTACCACATCGATCACTTCTTTAGCGATAAGCTCTTGTGCTGCATTTTGGTAAAAAATGGCAGACCGATACTGGGTACCAATATCGTTCCCCTGTTGATTGGGCTTGGTTGGATTGTGCAATCTGAAAAATTCAAATAGTAATTTTCTTAAAGATATTTGATCGCCATCAAATTGCACCATTAAAGTTTCCGCATGGCCAGTTGTACCGGTCGTAACCTCTCTGTAAGCGACATTAGGAACATGACCGCCAGAAAATCCAACATGCGTTTGTATCACGCCAGGAATTACTCTAAAAAGCTCTTCCATTCCCCAGTAGCAACCACCTGCTAAATATATTGTTTGTATGTTTTGCATCTTCTTAAGAGTCAAAAATTAATAAATTGTTCAAACGATAAAACCTTCTTGGTACTTTTGCCTCATAATTGCATAGATTACATTAAAGATAACTCAGGATACATTATGATTTTTTCTAAATTAGCCATTTATTTATCAGAGCGCGGCTATATGCCAGACTTCGTTATTAGAGCTGGCATCAGACAGCTTTGTAAACAGCGGCTCAAAGAAATTTCAGCCAGTAACTGCGAAACTGCTGGTGAGTTACGTATGCGCTTCTTTGAAAGTATGAAGCTTGCTCAAATTGCGCCATTACCTGAAATGGCGAATGCCCAGCATTATGAAGTGCCCGCCGGCTTTTTTAACCTAGCGCTTGGTTTACATCGAAAATATAGTAGCTGCTATTGGTCCAACGACGTTAAAAATCTGAATGAATCAGAGGCAGCTGCATTAAAAGAAACTTGCAAGCATGCCGACCTTCATGACGGACAAACTATTTTAGAACTTGGCTGTGGCTGGGGCTCTTTGTCATTATGGATGGCAAAAAACTATCCAAATAGTCAAATCACATCTGTTTCAAATTCCAACTCTCAACGTGCTTTTATTCTGGCAGAAGCTGCTAAGCAAAATTTAAGTAATTTAAACGTCATCACTTGTGACATGAATAACTTTGAAATAGGCCAAACATTTGATCGAATCGTCTCGGTAGAGATGTTTGAGCATATGCGTAACTACCAAATATTATTTGGCAAGCTTAACCAATGGCTTAAACCCCAAGGTAAGTTTTTCATGCATATTTTCTGCCATCGTGACGTTCCTTATGCCTTTGAAGTGCAAGGCGATGATGACTGGATGAGTCAGTTCTTTTTCTCCGGTGGCTTCATGCCAAGTGATGACACCCCGCTTCACTTTCAAGACCATCTCAAAATCTCTCAACAATGGCGCTGGGACGGCACACACTATGAAAAGACAGCGAATGCTTGGTTAGAAAACATGGATGCGCATCGCAACGAAATAACGCCTATTTTGGCAAGTTGTTATGGTGCAGAAAATGTTCAGATATGGCGACAACGCTGGCGTATTTTCTTTATGGCATGCGCAGAACTATTTGGTTTTGATAATGGCCAAGAGTGGTGGGTAGGCCATTACCTTTTTGAGAAAAGATAAGGCCGGCATGTTATTTAATCTAGTAGGTTTTCAAATTGGATGGTTTTCTTGTGTTCTTGGCGGAGCCAATCAGCTGCCCTGGATAGGTGTATTGATCGCATCTGTGGTTCTTTTAGCGCATGTGGCAAGATCCGATGATCCAGTTTTTGAATGTAAACTGCTCTTCACTGCTCTTATTATTGGTCTTATTTTTGATGGTATTCCACAGAGTCTAGGATGGATAACATTCGGCCATGTCAATTTCTGGCCTGATATTCTTCCGCCGCCTTGGATGGTCGTTTTGTGGGCACTATTTGCAAGCACTCTCAACATTAGTCTGGCTTGGCTACAAAACAAAAAGTTTCTGGCAATTTTAATTGGCGCGATTTCTGGCCCACTGTCCTACTGGAGTGGAGCGCGTTTGGGTGCATTGAGCCTGACTCATGAAACCGCTGCGCTTATTTATCTAGCAATAGGCTGGGGATTAATCGTACCTGTGTTACTTAAAATTGCTGCATCAAAACAGAAATAATATTAACTAAAGTCATTTGACGAAAGATCAGCCATGCAAATTTACTTTATTACCTTATTACCAATGCTAGCTCTAGCGTTATTTGGCTGGTTGTTGAGTTTAAAAAGCAACAATGTGACTGTGGTAGACAGCCTGTGGGCAATGTTTTTCTTTATCTCAACAGCCATCACATTTTGTTTAGTGTCTGAACCTAGTGAACGTGCTTACTTAGTGCTGTTTTTAGTGACTGTTTGGTCATTCAGACTGTCAACCTATCTGCACGTGCGCAACCACAACAAAACTGAGGACTTACGCTACCAAGCCATTAGAGCAAGAAATGAACCGAACTTTAGATATAAAAGCGTTTACCTAGTGTTTGTGCTTCAAGCGTTTTTATCCTGGTTTATTTCATTACCTTTGAACTTCGCGTTGCAATCGACGACTTCTCTAAACGCCCTAGACTGGCTGGGCTTAAGCGTCTGGGTAATTGGGATATGTTTCCAAGTCACGGGTGACACCCAATTGAAACATTTCAAAGCTAAGCCCGAAAATAAAGGTAAGGTATTAGATCAAGGGGTTTGGCGCTACACCAGACACCCCAATTATTTTGGCGAGTCCTGCATTTGGCTTGGTTACGGGATGATTGCAGTGGCAGCTGGATTTTGGTGGACGACGATCTCATCTGTATTGATGATTTATTTACTGGTAAAAGTGACTGGCGTAAAGCTTCTTGAAGCAGACATTGCTGAAAGACGTCCTGCCTATAAAACTTATATTCTGAAGACTAATGCTTTTTTTCCTTGGTTCCCAAAAAGCTAATGTTGAAGTAATTTAAAATATGAATAAATTTCTCATCAGCTGTTTAATCATTTCGATGCCAATGATTGCTGAAGCGCAAAGCTGGAACTTTGATGTGTCCATGGATGGCAAGCCAATTGGCACCCATCAATTTGTGCTTTCTGAAAAAGAAAACAATCAACAAATACTTAAAAGTGATGCCAAATTTAATATTAAAATACTTTCAATTAGTTTTTTTAAATATCACCACCAAGCGAATGAAACTTGGGAAAATAACTGCCTAAAGAAATTAGAAGCCAAAACACAAGAAAATAGCAAAACAACGGTTGTTAAAGGTCTGCAAGAAAAAGCTGCTTTTAAAATGTCAGCCCCTGTATTCAATGAAATTAATGCAGAATGTGTCATGACCTTTGCTTATTGGAATCCCAAAGTACTTGAACAAAAAAAATTACTCAATCCACAAACTGGTGACTATTTAAACACGAATATTTCTTCACTGGGGCAAGAGTCAATTTTAGTTAAAGGTCAAAATGTTAAAGCAAATCACTACAAGATTGATACGGCAAAATTCAAGATAGACATTTGGTATGGCCAAGATGACGAATGGCTAGCCCTGCAATCACTAACGGAAGATGGGCGTATTGATTACGTCCTTAAATAAAAGGCGATTAAACAATGAAAAGATCTATTTTGGCTTCAATGTGTGCTTTGCTTACTGCCTGTTCTAGCTTGCCGCCTATCAAAACCGTGGAACAAGTCAATCTAAACAAGTTCATGGGAGATTGGTATGTCATCGCATGTATTCCAACGCTCATCGAAAAAGATGTCCATAACGGCATCGAATCTTATGCATTAGATACTGATGGCTCAATTAAAACCACGTTTACATTTAGAAAAGGTAGCCCAAAGGGCGAATTGAAAAGCTACCATCCAACAGGCTTCGTGGTTCCAAATACAGGCAATGCCATTTGGGGAATGCAATTTATATGGCCCATCAAAGCTGAGTACAGAATTGTTTATTTAGACGAGGCTTATCAAACCACTATCATTGCAAGAAATGCCCGAGACTACGTATGGCTGATGTCGCGTAACCCTAGTATGACGAATGATCAGTACAGTGGTTTCGTCGCGCAAATTCAAGGCATGGGCTACGACATTAATAAACTAGTTAAAATCCCACAAGAGTGGGATTCAACGATGAAGAAGGATGCGCCGTAAATGATCTTCAAAACGATACTGGCTTGGTTTGACAGCAATGCAGTTGGTGCCTATGAAAAAAATCCAGACAAAATAGAAGTGTTACGTATATTACCTTTTGTCATTCTCCATTTGGCTTGCTTTGCGGTTTTCTGGATTGAGTTTAGCACTACCGCTCTTATCATTGCCATTGTGCTTTACGTATTAAGAATGTTTGCGATCACAGGTTTTTATCATCGCTACTTTGCCCACAAAGCTTTTAAAACTTCGAGGGCGATTCAATTTATTTTTGCATTTTTAGGGGCGAGCGCAGCGCAACGAGGCCCATTGTGGTGGGCCTCGCATCACAGACATCACCATGCGCACTCTGATCACCCAAATGATCCACACTCTCCAAAGCAGCATGGGTTTTTTTGGAGTCACATCAGTTGGTTTCTAGCAAATAAAAATTTTGCTTCTAAAAATGAACGTGTAAAAGATTTAATACAGTATCCCGAGCTAAAATTCTTAGATCGTTATGACGCTGTTGCCCCAATTGGTCTGGCAATTAGTTTGTTTGTGCTGGGGGCATGGCTGGAAAGCAGCGCTCCTCATTTACATACCAACGGCATGCAACTGCTGGTTTGGGGCTTTGTCATCTCAACCGTATTTCTCTATCACATGACATTTACTGTTAACTCGCTTGCGCATGTTTGGGGAAAACGAAGATTCATGACCAATGACGACAGTCGCAACAACAGCCTAATTGCTATTTTAACTTTAGGTGAAGGGTGGCATAACAATCATCACCATTTTCCTAGTTCAGCAAGACAGGGCTTTTATTGGTGGGAAATCGATTTGACGTATTACGGACTTAAAATTCTTTCTGCGCTTGGCTTAATTTGGGACTTACGAAAAGTACCTACTGAGGTCTTATCGCAGAAGCGAGCAGTTAAATGAAAATCGCAATTATTGGGGCTGGAGTTTCTGGAAATACGCTTGGATGGAAGTTAGCGAAAGAACATGAAGTCACGGTGTTTGAATCGGGCAGCCATGTGGGTGGCCATACCCACACCCACGAGATAGAAGCTTTTGGGAAGCAATACAACATCGACACAGGGTTTATTGTTTATAACGACTGGACCTACCCTAACTTCATTCAAATGCTAAACGAACTCGGTGTAGAAACCCAAAGCAGTAAAATGAGTTTCAGTGTGCATGATGAGTCTTCAGGCCTTGAATATAACGGCACAAGTTTGAACAGCCTTTTCGCGCAAAGACGAAATCTATTTCGTCCCCGCTTTCTGGGGATGATTCAAGATATTTTACGTTTCAATAAAGAAGCCCCTAAATTGCTGGATGACAGCCAAGCAGACATGCCGTTTGGTGAGTATTTAAAGCTACACCATTATGGTAAAAACTTTATTGAGCATTATGTCATTCCCATGGGTTCAGCGATTTGGTCAGCCTCATCTGAGCAAATGTTTGAATTCCCGGCCAAGTTTTTTATTCGCTTTTTTCACAACCATGGCATGTTAAGTGTTTCTGACAGGCCTGAGTGGCGGGTTATTAAGGGCGGCTCTAAGGCTTATGTCGAAAAACTCACGCAAGGCTTTAAAGACAATATCCGACTCAATACTCCGATTGAATCGGTGAGCCGAAATCATGACAGCGTAGTCATTAAACCAAAAAATAAACCTGCCGAATTGTTTGACTGGGTATTTTTTGCTTGTCATAGCGATCAAGCTTTAGCCATGCTGGAAGATGCATCCAAGGATGAAATTGAGATATTGGGTGCAATTCCGTACCAAAACAATCAAATCGTTCTTCATACTGATGTTAACTTAATGCCTAAAAAGAGGCTCGCTTGGGCTGCTTGGAACTACCACCTCACGGAGCAACCACTTAATCTTGCGGCAGTGACCTATAACATGAATATTTTGCAGTCTCTCGAGTCGCCAGAGCCCTTTCTCGTCACTCTTAACCATACAAGCAAGATTGATCCAAGCAAAATCATTAAATCACTCAATTACACGCACCCTATATTTACACCGCAAGGTATCGCAGCTCAGCTTAGACATGCAGACATTAGCGGCGTGAATCGCACTGGATATGCCGGTGCATATTGGCGCAATGGCTTTCATGAAGATGGTGTATTTAGCGCGCTTGCAGCCCTTGAACACTTCAAGCAAGCGCAATTACAAGCAAGCTTTGCTCGTGTCTAATATGGCTAGCTGCATCTACGCTGGGGTAGTCAATCATCAGCGCTACTTTCCGGTGAACCATGGTTTTAAATATAAATTATTCATGATGTATTTAGATTTAGCCGAGCTCCCTAATCTGTTCAGGCCCTTTTGGTTTTGGTCTTACCAAGGTCGCAATCTTGCCAGTTTTTGGCCTAGCGATTATTTCAATGGAAAGGAACAAAATCTCGATCAATCAATTCGAACACTTATTCAAAAAGAAACCGGCGAACAAACTGATGGCCCAATCAGGCTGCTGACACATCTTCGTTATTTTGGATTCATATTCAATCCTGTCAGCTTCTATTATTGCTTTGATGCTGCAGATGAAACTTTAGAGTTTATTGTGGCAGAAATCACTAATACTCCTTGGGGTGAGCGGCACTCTTATGTCCTCAATTGCAAAAAACAAGCACCGCCCTATCGCTTTGAATTTGAAAAGTCATTTCATGTATCCCCATTTATGCCAATGGATATGCAATATGACTGGCGATTCAAAGCGCCTTCAGCCCAGCTATTTATTCATATGGAAAATCAGCAGAAAAACATCAAAAAATTTGATGCTACGCTCATGTTAAATCGCATTGAAATTAGTCATGCATCCATGGCAAAAGTATTGATGATGTACCCATTCATGACCTTGAAAGTCACGTTAGCTATTTACTGGCAAGCTTTAAAATTAAAGCTCAAACGTGTACCCTTTATACCGCATCCTTAATTTAGAGCAGACTGAAAACATGTCAACAAATGCCCCCAGAGATATTGCTTTATTAAGCAAGTTTACGCCTAAGCCAAGAAGATTAGATCGCTTGGCGAAACACATGCTCATTAAAAGGCTAGAGAAGTTACAACACGGCTCTATTAAATTAGTAGAGGACCATCAAACGATTATTTTTGGTGGAAATACGGGGAATTCAGCGCTTCCCAACATCGATGTCACGCTGATAGTTAAAAACTCACAATTTTATAGTGAAGTCGTTTTTGGCGGGTCTATTGGGGCTGGCGAGGCCTATATGCAAGACTACTTTGAGTGTGACAATCTCACCAACCTGATTCGCTTAATGGTCAGAAACCAATCTTTGTTAGATGATATTGAATCTAGCTTCGCGAAAATCACTGCCCCCATACAAGCTTGGTTGCATAGCATCAATAAGAACACGCAAACAGGCAGCCGTCGAAATATCTCTGCGCATTATGACCTTGGCAATGATTTCTTCAAGCTTATGCTTGATCCCACCATGATGTATTCATCCGCTTTTTTTGAAACAACCAAACAATCACTAGAGCAAGCTTCTCTTGCAAAGCTTAAAAAGATTTGCACGAAGCTCGACCTCAAGCCGACCGATCATATTTTGGAAATTGGAACTGGTTGGGGAGGTTTTGCTATCTATGCCGCGCAAAATTACGGATGCAAAATCACGACAACCACTATTTCTCAGGCTCAATACCAACTAGCAGTAGAAAGAATAAAAGATGCTGGGCTTGAAAATAAGATTGAAGTTTTGTTATCTGACTATCGAGACCTGACAGGCCAGTTCGACAAACTTGTCTCAATTGAAATGATAGAGGCGGTTGGCCACCAGTTTTATGATACTTACTTTGAAGCCTGTGGACGTCTTCTGAAGCCAAGTGGCATGATGTTGCTTCAGGCAATTACCATTGCAGATCAGCGCTATGCCTCAGCAATCAAATCTGTTGATTTTATTCAGCGCTATATTTTCCCTGGCAGCTGCATTCCATCTGTCACGGCGATGCTAACAAGCATAACCAAGTCTTCCGATATGCGTCTATTTGATTTAGAGGATATTGGGCCGCATTACGCAACGACGCTTGCCAAATGGCGTGATAATTTCTTCGATAAAATTGCCGATATTCGAAAGCTCGGTTATCCAGAAACGTTTATCCGTATGTGGGATTTTTACCTATGCTACTGCGAAGGTGGCTTTGAAGAACGTGCTTTAGGCGACGTTCATATGCTGTTAGTGAAGCCCGAAAACAGAAGGGCCGCTAAGCTCTAAAACTTAGCGCCAAAGCATCCGCTCATTATTTCGCTTTTTTGGCGGAGGATGTATTGACTGGTAAATCTGTGCCCTGACGAATCCGTCGATTCCCTTCGGACTTCTTCGGCGCTGAAGATTTACCACCGGTATTACGTTTATCGCGCGCAAAATCTGCTCTATCCAACTTCTCTTTATCCGTCGCAGCACGCTCTGAAGCTTTTTTATCGACCGAGTTAGTACCGCGGCTTTTACGTTGCGTACCTGTCAATGTTTCCGCCAAGCTTGGCGGTGCGTTACGCTCATAATAACTTTGACGTTCACTCTTGTTGCTCTCACCAGCGGCAATTCGCTCTCGCGCTTCGCGTTTAGGCTTAGGTGTAAATGCAGTGCCAAGCTTATCTTTTTCACGTGTTGTGAGCTGACGCATTGGTCCACTAGGTGTTTGTAAGCCAGCCCACTCTAACAAGCCTACAACTTCCTTAGGGGACAGTTCCAACATCATGCCGCGCTTCAAGCGTGGTGGTAAATTCACTGGGCCAAAACGTACCCGCATCAAACGGCTTACTGGCGCTAAAAATGCTTCAAACAAACGACGCACTTGGCGATTACGGCCTTCTGTTAGGACAACTTGATACCAGTGGTTAGAGCCTTCGCCACCTTGTGGATTGATGATGTCAAAATTTGCAGGACCATCATCAAGCTCAATACCAACGCGTAACTGCGCCAATTGCTCATCTGTTAATTCGCCAAAGATACGCACAGCATATTCACGCTCCACGCCATAACGAGGATGCATAAAATGATTAGCCAACTCACCAGAGGTGGTAAAAATAAGCAGGCCCGATGTATTGATATCTAAGCGACCAATCGCAATCCATTTAGCGCCACGCACTTTAGGAAGCTTATCAAATACGCTAGCACGACCTTCAGGGTCGTCCTGACTCACAATCTCGCCTTCTGGCTTATGGTAAATCAGTACCTTCGGTAATTCAGGCTCGAATGGTAAGCGCACTGGGCGGCTATCAACACGGACGATGTCATGCTCGGTTACGCCTGCACCCTGAGTAGCCACTTGGCCGTTAATCGTCACACGACCACTTGCAATCAAGGCTTCCATATCACGGCGTGAACCCAAACCAGAAAGGGCTAATAGCTTGTGCAAACGCTGCGTTGGCAATGCTGGTGCATCAGGGTCTTGTGCGATAGGCGTGAAATTAGTCGTTGGGCGCTTGATGGTGCGCTGTGGGTCACGCTGCTGTTTAAAAGGACGAGCCATGTTGGATATTTCGATAATTGAATAGTACTAATTTTACCGCAGATTGCCTAGCTAAATATTTTAATTAGGCTTGAGTCTCGCCGTTATCAAGAAAATCAACCTGCGATATTACTTCTGAAACAGCCTCAACGAGAGGCTCTTCTTCAGCAAAGGGTTGCTCGATAAAGATTTCCATCGCTGGTAAATCCCCCAATGATTTTAGATTCAGGTCGTCTAAAAAGGTCTTGGTGGTTGCATACAATGATGGACGGCCAGGCACATCACGCTGCCCCACCACATCAATCCAATCGCGCTCTTGCAATTGACGAATCGTATTAGGATTGACTGCCACGCCACGTAACTCTTCAATGTCACCGCGCGTGACAGGCTGACGGTAAGCAATAATAGCCAAAGTTTCCATTGCTGCACGTGAGTAGCGTTGTGGACGATCTGGAGTAAGACGAGATAGGAAAGGTGCCAACGCAGGCATTGCTTGAAAACGCCAACCACTGGCCACTTGTACCAACTCCATACTATTAGAAGCGCGCGCTTGCCAATCTTGCTTGAGCTCATCAAGCAACATACGCAAGGTTGCACGCTCTACTCGTTCAGAAAATAAACGCAACATATCTTCCAAAGACAACGGACTTGGACTGGTTAGCAAGGCCGCCTCTAATATCACTTTCATCTGCGTTGTGTTGTTCGATTCCATCATCAGCTTTGATTGATTGTTAAGTAGATAGGCGTAAAAGCCGCTTGCTGGGTCATCTTCACCAAACCCTCACGCGCCAACTCTAATATCGCCAAAAAACATACGACCAACTTAGGAATACCATCAGCCTCAATGTCAAAAAGCGCTGAAAACTCCATCATATTTTGTGCTTTTAATTTGCGTAAAATTTGGCTCATGTGTTCGCGCACAGAAAGCTCAGATTTACCAACCTTATGGTGTGCAAAATGACTGGCGCGCTTGAGAACGTTTTGCCAGGCTGCCATTAAGTCCTCCATCGAAACTTGCGCGGCTTGCACCTCAACGATTTTCTCAAAATAAGCATTGGCCACCATCAAATCCAAACCCACTTGTGGCAATTCATCGAGCTTTTGAGCCGCTAATTTAATGGCTTCATATTCCATTAATCGACGAACCAATTCAGCTCTTGGGTCATCCTCAGACTCTAGCTCAGTTGGCTTAGGTAACAACATGCGCGACTTAATCTCAATCAGCATGGCGGACATTAGCAAGTAGTCTGCCGCCAACTCTAAATTAATCGCCTGCATCTTCTCCACATAACCTATGTATTGGCGAGTCAGTTCCGCCATCGGAATATCAAGAATGTCGAGATTGTGTTTACGAATGAGATAGAGGAGTAAATCTAGCGGTCCTTCAAAAGTCTCTAGATAGACCTCTAATGCATCAGGGGGGATATATAAATCATGAGGAAGCGACGTAATCGCCTCCCCATGTAAACGTGGCTCAGTGTGTGCTTTAAGTTCTGTCGCTAAGATTGTCACGCGCTTATGAGTAACTCAAACCCATGACTTCGCGAACTTCACGCATGGTTTCACGCGCCATTTTACGAGCGCGCTCACAACCTTCCGCCACAACGTTTTTAATCAACATTGGGTCTTCAGCATATTGCGCGGCGCGTTCCTGAATAGGCTTCAACTCTTCAAGCACGCTTTCAATCACAGGCGTTTTACATGCAATACAGCCAATACCCGCTGTGCGGCAACCTTGTTGCACCCAAGCTTTAGTTTCATCGCTTGAATAAACCTCATGTAATTGCCACACAGGACATTTATCTGGGTCACCCACATCAGTCAAACGAATACGTGCTGGGTCAGTGGGCATGGTCTTAATTTTCTTCGCCACCATGTCTGGTGACTCACGCATTGAAATGGTGTTGTTATAAGACTTAGACATCTTTTGGCCATCCAAACCCGGCATTTTTGAAGCTGGTGTGAGCTTGTATTCTGGCTCAACCAAAATCATTTTTCCGCCACCTTCAAGGTAGCCAAGCAAGCGTTCACGGTCGCCCAAGCTTAAGCCTTGCTGCTCTTCAATCATGGCGCGGGCGGACTCAAGCGCCTCATCATCACCGCTCTCTTGGTAACGTGTGCGTAACTCTTCATACAAGCTGCCGCGTTTGCTACCAAGCTTTTTAATCGCTGCTTCGGCTTTTTCTTCAAAGCCTTTTTCACGGCCGTAAATATGATTAAAACGGCGTGCGATTTCACGGGTAAATTCAATATGTGGAATTTGGTCCTCGCCCACAGGCACTTGGGTAGCCTTATAAATCAAAATATCCGCGCTCTGTAGCAATGGATAACCCAAGAAACCGTAAGTCGATAAATCTTTTTGTGCGAGTTTTTCTTGTTGGTCTTTATAAGTTGGCACGCGCTCTAACCAGCCAAGCGGCGTAATCATAGAAAGCAAAGTATGCAATTCAGCATGCTCAGGCACTTTGGATTGAATAAAAATAGTCGCTTTTGCAGGATCTACGCCAGCAGCAATCCAATCAATCACCATTTCCCAAACGCTTTCTTCGATAATCTCAGGCGTATCGTAGTGGGTTGTTAGTGCGTGCCAATCAGCCACAAAGAACAAGCATTCATGCTCGTGCTGGAGCTTCACCCAGTTTTTTAATACACCGTGATAATGCCCAAGATGCAAGCTTCCCGTAGGACGCATACCCGATAAAACGCGCTCAACTGCCATAGTGATAAATAACCATAAATAAAGAGGAATCTATTATACGAAAAGGCGCGCAATCACGCCCGAAAAATTAAAAAATGAACTGAATGATCTGAATAACCGCATCAATAAATGGCTCCATAATGCGACCTAAAATGCCTGTTGCAAGCAACACAATCAGAATAATGAAACCGTAGCGTTCGATTTGCGCGTATTTAAATGCCAAATGATTAGGTAACAAGCTCACCGCAATTCGTCCACCATCTAGCGGCGGCAAGGGCAAAAGATTTAATACCATTAGGACCACATTAATCATTACACCAGCTTGTCCCATCAAAGCCATAGGCTCCGAATAAATATTAGGTGCAGTCACTGATAACTTAATCATAAGCGCCCAAAATAAAGCCATCACAAAATTAGAGGCTGGACCAGCGGCGGCTACCCACAACATATCGCGTTTAGGATTGCGTAAGCGTGAGAAATCAACAGGCACTGGCTTTGCCCAACCAAACAAAATACCGCCAACCAGTAAAGTCAACGCGGGCAGTAAAATAGTGCCGATGGGGTCAATATGTTTAAGTGGATTTAGAGTAATCCGTCCCGCTCTATCGGCCGTCATATCCCCAAAAAAACGCGCTGCAAAACCATGAGCAGCCTCGTGCACCGTAATTGCGAAAATGACGGGGAGGGCGTAAATCGCTATTTTCTGTATATAAGTTAATTCCATGCTTGATCCTTTTAAAAAACTATTTAATTCTCTAAACCAAACGGCGCCAAATCACCTGCACCACGCCTAATCAATTGCGGCTCATCTGTCGTAAGGTCAATCACCGTGGTTGGTATGGACGAACAAGCCCCCGCATCAATCACCAAATCAAGCTGATGCTCCAAACGGTCACGAATTTCCCAAGCCTCATTGAGTGGCTCAACCTCACCTTTTATAGACAAAGTCATGCTCAACAAGGGCTGATTTAATTCAGCCAGCAAAGCCTGTGTCACCGCGTGCTCCGGCACTCTCAAGCCCAATGTACTCCGTTTAGGATGTTGCAAACGTCGTGGCACTTCGCGCGTGGCTTTGAGCACAAAAGTATATTGCCCTGGCGTATTCGCTTTTAATAAACGGAATTGCACATTATCGACTTGTGCATAAGTCGCTAGTTCAGCCAAGTTGCGACACACCAAAGTGAAATGGTGGCTTTCATCTACCCCACGAATGGCGCGAATTTTTGTTTGCGCGTCTTTATTGCCAATAATGCAACCAAGGGCATAACTAGAGTCGGTCGGATAGGCAATCACGCCTCCATTGTTCAAAATCTCGACCGCTTGATGAATCAATCTCGCTTGTGGGTTTTCTGCATGAATAGAAAAGTATTGCGCCATTTAATGAGTCTCTAGCTCAATATTCTGCACTTCTGACCAGTCGCGCCAAACAGGCACACAGTTACTTGGCAAGCTAGGTAAGCGCCCCATCTCAATATAGGTTTGACCTTTGCCATGATAATCAGAGCCCATCGAGGAGGCCAAGTCGAACGACTTGGCTATTTTTGCAAACTCTTGGTATTGGTCAACCGTATGGCTACCGGTCACGACTTCAATTGCCGAGCCACCTAAAGCGCGGAATTCATGCATCAACTCCAGCATAGTGACACGACCTAAATCATAGCGTCCAGGATGTGCAATCACCGCCACACCACCACTGCCGATAATCCAGGACATCGCGTCCTCCATACTTGCCCATTCATGTTCGAAGTAACCCGGCTTGCCTTTGACCAAGTAATTCTTAAATACGGCCTTGGTGTCCTTAGCATATCCATTTTCAATCAGAAAGCGTGCGAAATGCGTACGGCTAATGATGCCGCCTTTGCTATGTTCGTAAGCACCTTCAAGGGAGCCATGGATGCCAATTTTTTCTAATGCTTGTGCCATACCAGCAGCGCGCGTGTGACGACCTGCACGAATATTAGCTAGCCCTTCAACCAAAGGCGGATACTCAGGATTGATTTTCAAACCCACAATATGCAATGTGCGACGACGCCACGTGACTGAGACTTCTACGCCATTGATAAATTGCATGCCATGTGACTGAGCGATAGAACGTGCTGTTGTCAAACCGGCGACATCGTCATGATCAGTCAACGCCAATACACGTACGCCTTTTTCAGCCGCATGATTCACGATTTCATTGGGCGTTAGCACCCCATCTGAAACAGTAGAATGGCAATGAAGATCAATCAAGGAACGCATTTTTAATGTAAGTTGGACGAGCGCTTCGTAAAATTTAAAAAGTTGCCTTGTCAGGCTTCACACATCATAGCAAAATACAGGTCTTACTGACACCTAAAGCGCCCACACTTAAAGCGGCTTTTCGCCAGTGCATCTTTTACTGAAAGTAGTCCATGAAGTTCTTATTCGATTTATTCCCCGTTATCTTGTTTTTTATTACGCTTAAAGTGGCAGAAAAAGCCGCTTCAGCTAGCCTGATATTAGCCAAAATTCTAAGCGTCCTAGGCATTGCCACAACCGTAAAACCTAGCCTTGTACCGATTATGCTCGCCACAATTGCAGTGATTATTGGCAGCATCATTCAAATTATCTGGGCTAAGCTACATTACAAAAAAGTAGATAACACTCTATGGCTGAGCGCTTTATTGGTAACGGTGCTGGGCGGCATGACGCTCTACTTCCAAAATGATGCGTTTATCAAATGGAAGCCGACTTTGCTGTATTGGATATTTGCCGCCGTTCTGATTGGTGCAAATCTATTCGCAAAAAAGAACATCATCAAAAGCATGATGGGTAAAGAAATCAGCTTGCCAGAAACGATTTGGAATAAGCTCAATATCGCTTGGGCAATCTTCTTTACTGGTCTAGGTGCGCTTAACTTATACGTTGCTTTCAATTACTCAATCGACACTTGGGCGAGCTTTAAGCTTTTTGGCACTATGGCGCTGATGTTCGTTTTTATCATCGGACAAAGCTTGGCTATCAACAAACATATAATTAATGAAGA
>Ga0209499_1000227_pt1 | contig 42089 bp, 37 predicted proteins | sample C_130208_EF_Meta_FD_187306 | JGI IMG/M metagenome (GOLD analysis project Ga0209499, IMG submission 187306) | Freshwater microbial communities from Lake Croche, Canada to study carbon cycling - C_130208_EF_MetaG (SPAdes) (version 2) | ecosystem: Environmental > Aquatic > Freshwater > Lake... | reverse complement strand
TCAGATTTCGAAAAATTCTATGATAAAGGAAATCAAGCAGCAGGAACACGCGTTAGAGGTGGTCTTCAACAATTAAAAACTTTATCTCAAGAAATTCGTACTGAGGTTCAAAACCAAAAGAACGCAACTAAGTAATTAATCAAAATTTGTTAAAAAAGCCTGAAAAAAATTTCAGGCTTTTTTTTGTTAAAATTTGTCTAAATGTAAGGCTGTAGCCATTCCGTCAACCATCAATTTACCGCGTTCATTTTCAAAAACTTGCGTTTTAATTTCAGCGATATGCTTTTCTAAATTAATAGCGTCGATTCGAAACTTTGCAGTGTAAGTCACACCTACAAATAAAGGTCTTTTGAACTCCGTAATTTGTTTTAAATAAACACTCCCCTGCCCCGGAAATTCCATTCCCATAACTCTAGAAAATACACTAGCAATTAATGCCCCATGAATAATGGGCTGTTTAAATTGGGTTGTTGAAGCATAGGCCTCATCCCAATGCAAAGGATTAAAATCACCAGATATTTTACAAAATTCATTTACTTCATCTTGAGTAAACGAAAAATCAATTTCATGTGAATCTCCTAGTTGATACATATCGAATAATTTAATGTTAACTTTACGGCCTTAAAAATAAGGCATGATTTTCTTTATTATAAATATAAAATCAGGTAGCAAAAGTACGTCAAACAAAGCTCAATTGATTCAAAAATTGGATAAAATTGAAAATTCAAGTCTACATTTCACCGAATTTTCTGGTCATGGAAGCGAATTAGCTAAATTAGCCATTAGCCAACAAGCTACCAAAATAATAGTCGTGGGGGGAGATGGAACTATAAATGAAGTAGCATCTGAACTAATTCATACAAACATGCCTTTAGGAATTATCCCTATTGGATCGGGAAACGGACTTGCTAGGCACCTTAATATTCCCATGGATTTTAAATCTGCTTTAAACAAAGCTTTACAAGGAGAAAATAGATTAATTGATAGTTTAACTTGGAATGAAAAACCTTTTTTTTGTACTGCGGGAATTGGTTTTGACGCATATGTTGCAGAAGCTTTTTCGAAGAACCAACATCGAGGATTTTTGAATTATATAAAAACTACCCTTAAGTCATCTTTAAAATATGTTCCCATACCAGTAGAAATAAACAATCAAAAAACAGAATATGTATTTTCACTGAGCATCGCTAATGCAAACCAATTCGGGAATAACGCATATATATCACCGTTATCTAATATTCAAGATGCTCTATTTGAAGTTGTTAAGATTAGTCCGTTACATTTTATTGAAAAAGCCCAACTTGGAATCAGACTATTTTTAAAAACCATTTTATCACACCCTAAAGTAGTCGTAAAATCATTCAGTATTTTCGAGTTTTCCATCAAAAAGGGAATATGTTATCACATAGATGGAGAATCATTAATTTCTGAATGTAATCAGGTTAAAATAAAAATTATTCCAAAAAGTTTAATCGTCGTAAATTAATATCAAAATTAATGTTTTTTATATAATTAACTATAAATCAGCTATTTATATACTATTCAAACAAAACGCTCAAAAATAAATACGTTTTTTATTCAAAAAAAAATATATTTTTTTTATTTAATTTTTTCAAGTCAAAACACGAATAAAGGCTATAAAAATAGAACAATTTTTATAACCAAATTATCTACACTTTTTTTTACATAAAAAACACAGATTTATTTATTTTTCAAATTTGTAAGAACCCCGAATTTTACTATTTTTGTCACCCCGCTAAAAAAAATTTTACGTTTTTTTAGTTTAAGCCTTTAAATCATTTTATAAAAAATTTATCTGAGATAATACCTCAATTGTGGTTTATCAATTAGTATTTTATTGACCCATTTATCAATTATTAGAATAAAAATGCAATTAGGAGTTAACGATTTGTGGAATAAGTGCTTGATGATTATCAGACAAGATATATCAGAGCATAATTTCAATACGTGGTTCACTCCTATTGTTCCTTTAAAATTCTCTAATAATACACTAACCCTAGAAGTTCCGTCCGAATTTTTTTACGAGTGGCTAGAAGAAAATTATGTTTCCATTTTCAGAAAAGCAATTGACCTCGTCATAGGTAAAAATGGAATGCTAGAATATTCGGTTGTTATTGACAAAGGTGATCGAAAGAATCCTCCGATTACTTTTAATTTACCAACTAACCATTCCAATCAAAATTCATACAATTCGTACTCTGATAAATATTCAAGCAATCATCATCAAGCTGCTAAAAATCCTTTTCAGTTGAAGGATTTAGATTCTTTGGAACTTGATTCGTACTTAATACCTAAGTATACATTTGACAAGTTTATTGAAGGTGACTGTAATCGACTAGGAAGAGCTGCCGGAATGGCCGTATCTAATAAGCCTGGTTTGACGTCATTTAATCCATTAATGATTTACGGTGGGGTGGGATTAGGAAAAACTCATTTAATCCAAGCCATTGGTAATCAAATAAAAGATCAATTTCCTGAAAAATTTGTTTTATATGTGTCAACAGAAAAGTTTACAAACCAATTTGTTAATGCGATCAGAAACAATTCAATTGAAACTTTTACCAATTTTTACTTACAAGTGGACGTTTTAATCATTGATGATGTTCAGTTTTTATCAGGAAAAGAAAAAACACAAGAAACTTTTTTCAATATTTTCAATCATTTACATCAGTCAGGAAAACAAATAATTCTTTCTTCAGATCGAGCACCAAGAGATTTGGCTGGAATGGAAGATCGATTACTAAGTCGATTTAAATGGGGGCTTACAGCCGACTTGCAACAACCAGATTTTGAAACACGAATTGCTATTATTCAAAAAAAACTCCAAGATGATGGAATTCAGATCAGCATTGATGTTTTGGAATATCTAGCTAACTCGATACATACTAATGTCAGAGAATTAGAAGGAGTCATCATTTCGTTAATGGCACAGGCTTCATTAACTCGAAAAGAAATAGACATTGAATTAGCTAAAACTACGCTTAAGAGTATCGTAAATGATCAGGAAAAAGAATTAAGTGTGGATAATATATTGGATGTTGTAACTCTTCATTTTGATGTAGACCTACAAACATTACAAGGCAAATGCCGAAAAAAAGAAAATGTATTTCCTCGACAAGTTGCCATGTACATGCTGAAAGAATTAACTAATCTCCCATTAAAATCGATTGGGTATCATTTTGGAGGAAGGGATCATAGCACGGTAATTCATGCCGTTCAATCCATCTCTGAGGCAATGGAGAACGACAAAACAGTCGAAAAAACGGTTAGAAAGCTATTTAATCGATTTAACTTAAGCGCTAATTAACATAAAAGGGAGCCAATTTTTTGACTCCCTTTTTGCATGATGGACTTATTTAATTTCTATTATACCTCGGCTACAGGCTCTTTATCTAACAAGGCATTATCGTTTCCCTTAATTTTTTCTTTAATTTTCATTTCTAATTCATCCATTAATTCAGGATTGTCCTTAATCAAATCCTTAACTGCGTCCCTTCCCTGTCCTAGTCTATTTCCATTATAAGAAAACCAAGAACCTGATTTATCAATGACATTAAGGTCAACACCCAAATCCAATACTTCACCAGCTTTTGAAATACCTTCACCGTACATGATATCAAACTCGACCACTTTAAATGGAGGTGCTAATTTATTCTTTACAACTTTCACGCGAGTCCGATTACCTGTAATTGAATCGGCACTTTCTTTAATTTGACCCGCTCTACGTATGTCTAATCGAACTGATGCATAAAACTTAAGGGCATTTCCTCCCGTGGTTGTTTCTGGACTACCAAACATGACACCAATCTTATCTCGCAACTGATTTATAAAAATGCAACAACAACCCGTTTTGTTTATGGTTCCAGTCAATTTACGTAATGCCTGCGACATTAAACGTGCTTGAAGTCCCATCTTAGAATCCCCCATTTCACCTTCAATCTCTGCCTTCGGAACAAGTGCGGCAACCGAATCGATGACAATAATATCGATGGCACCTGAACTAATTAAATGTTCGGCAATTTCCAAAGCCTGTTCACCATTATCAGGCTGAGAAATCAATAAATTTTCTGTATCAATACCAAGTTTTTCTGCATAGGCACGATCAAATGCATGTTCCGCATCGATAAAAGCCGCTAAACCTCCTGCTTTTTGAGCTTCAGCAATACAATGTAAAGTCAATGTCGTTTTTCCTGAAGATTCAGGTCCGTAAACTTCAACTACACGACCGCGAGGAATTCCTCCAATTCCTAAAGCTAAGTCTAAGCCCAACGAACCCGTTGATATAACAGGAACATCCATCACCTTGCTATCAGATAATCGCATGACAGTTCCCTTGCCATATGCTTTGTCTAATTTTTCTAAGGTGGTTTGAAGTGCTTTTAATTTTTCAGAAGCTAGGCCTTGTGCATCGCCTGATTGTTTTGCCATGTTTATTTATTGATAATTTTGAAAGTTCTTTTTTGTAATTGTATCTTTAAATACGCTTTAACAAAAATAGGAAATACGTGTTGATATTTAATCAATTTTTTAGATAAACTAAGTGGATAAAATCATTCAATTTTAAAATACTCATTTAACGTGTTAAATACCCCTATTTCGGTAAAAATCTATATATTTTTCATCAGTTTGCTGATCATTGCCAACAGCACTTTTGCGCAAGATTTTTCGTTTTTGAATCAATCTGAATTATTAAACTATCGAATTCACTTAGGATTCATTAATGCGGCGAGCGCCACAGTAAAAAGCTCACCCAACATAACTTTCTTGCAATCTACACCCACTAGAAAAATAGAAATAGAAGGCAAAACGGTTGGAATTTTACATGTATTTAGTCCCGTCATAGAATATTGGTCAGCCAATTTAGCCATTGAAACGCGCTTGCCCTTAAAGACAGAGATGAGAAAAATAGAAGGACGATATAAAAAAAATGAAGATGTTATTTTTGACCAAAGCCTAGGTTTAGCAAAAATTTATTCCCCTCAAAATACCCCTGTAAATAAAACCATTCCCATTTCCAAAGGCATGATGGACATCATAGGGGGATATTTCTTTTTAAGAGATAAAAATTTAACCCAAATGCGAGTGGGTCAGTCTTTAAGTGCAAAAATATTATTTGACGGAACCATATATGATATATTGTTTATTGTTAAAGGTTTTGAAACTGTGGAGGGAAAATTGGGTGCGAAAAAATGTATTCGGACCTCATTAGTCCTGCCAAAAAACAATATGTTTAAAGACGATGATGCCATTAGGTTATGGATAAGTCAAGATAAATATCAAATACCTTTTAAAATGGAGGTTAATTTAAAAATAGGATTTCTTAGTATTGACTTAGAAAATTACATGATCCAAGGAAAGTCAGTATATTAATATTTATTTACCCAAAGCCTTCTTATATACTTCTAAAACACGATTTCTAGCAAACTCATGATTAACAATAGGATTAACATAGCTAAGTTCTTGGAATTCGGGAACCCATTTCTTGATATAATTTAATTCAGGATCAAATTTTTTGGCTTGCAAGCTTGGATTAAACACCCTGAAATAGGGTGCCGCGTCACAACCCGAGCCCGCAGCCCATTGCCAACCGCCATTATTGGCCGAAAAGTCAAAATCAAGAAGTTTTTCTGCAAAATATGTTTCACCCCAACGCCAATCAATTAACAAATGTTTCACTAAAAAACTGGCCACGACCATGCGAACCCTGTTGTGCATGAAACCCGTTTGATTTAGTTCTCGCATGCCGGCATCGACCAAGGGATATCCCGTCTTACCATGTTTCCAAGCCTCAAACTCTGCTTCGTTATTTCTCCATTGAATTTGATCATAATCCTTCCGAAAGGCTAAACTGTTACTAATGTGTGGAAAATGAAACAAAATATTAAAATAAAAATCACGCCAAATCAATTCATTTAACCACGTTTCTGATAATCCATGGGCTTGTGATACTAAAGAACGGATCGAAATAGTTCCAAAACGCAAATGTACAGAAAGCCTGGAGGTACCCTGTGTAGCTGGAAAATCTCGTAAGGATTGATACGCTTGAATTAATTTATCTGAAACCATTTTTTCGGGAAAAATTAATCCTGAAGGAGCAAAACCAATTGATTCTAGGCTAGGAAAATCAAATTTCAGATCCACATAGTTAGTTAAACTTCCTGATGGAAAAATTGTGAGAGGTTCGCGATTCAAACGATCCTTCCATTTATTGGCATAAGGTGTAAATACAGTGTAAGGTGTACCTTGACCACTTAATAATTCATTTTTTTCAAAAATCATATGGTCTTTGAACGTGTAAAAACCAATATTTTTCGAGTTTGCCAACTGCTTGATTTCCTCATCTCGTTTAATTGCATATTTCTCATGATCATGATTCAAATAAATACGTTGAATATCAAACTCTTGAGTCAATTTCTCAAAAACACGGATTGGATGATCGTGATGTATTAAAATATCGCCACCTTGTTGGCAAATCAACGATTTAAGCGTTTCTAATGCCTTATGAATGAACTCGACACGGCCATCATGTTTAGTCGGCAAGCGAGATAAAATAGCTTGATCAAAAATGAAAATTGGCAAAACGGGAAATGGACCTGACAAAGCTTGAAATAATCCATGATTATCCTCTATTCTCAAATCTCTCCTAAACCAAAATATAGAAACTTTTTTCATAAGATAATGTTCATTTAAAGCAGAACAAAAGGAATATATAAAGGTTTTGAAAAATTTACCTTGACAAGCCCCCTTTGAAAAGTGTATATTTGCAAATTGATAATTTTCTCAGTGAAAATAATCATTATTTTGATTACGTTTAAACTCTATTTTGAGTTTAATTTTGACAACAATTAATTCAAAACCCATCCGAATGAAATTATCTGAATTCAGATTTGATTTACCCCAAAGTCTTATTGCCTTAAATCCTACGGAAAATCGAGAAGATGCACGTATGATGGTGATTAACCGAAAAGAAAAAACCATTGAGCATAAAAAATTTACCGACATCATTGACTATTTTGGTGACGGAGATGTATTAGTTACCAACAACACCAAAGTATTTCCTGCACGTTTATACGGAAATAAAGAAAAGACAGGGGCTCAAATTGAAGTCTTTCTTTTGAGAGAATTAAATCGTGAACATCGGCTTTGGGATGTTTTAGTAGATCCGGCTAGAAAAATCAGAGTGGGGAATAAGCTCTATTTTGGTGATTCTGATCTAGTTGCCGAGGTTATTGACAACACCACATCAAGAGGGCGTACCATTCGATTTTTATATGATGGGGACCATGACGCACTCATGCAAGCTATTCACGAATTGGGTGAAACTCCACTACCTGACGAAATTAGATTAAAAAGAGCGGCTACTGAAGATGATAGAGAGCGTTTTCAAACAATTTATGCGGAGCACGTAGGTGCGGTAGCTGCACCGACAGCCGGGCTGCATTTCTCCAAAATTGTCATGAAAAAAATGGAGTTAAATGGAGTTCAATTCTCGCCTATTACGCTTCATGTGGGCCTAGGTACATTTAGACAAGTGGATGTAGAGGATTTGACCAAACACAAAACAGATTCAGAACATTTTATTATAGATGAAGCTACCTGTGGAAATGTTAACGATGCATTGGATAACAAAAAACATGTATTGGCCATCGGAACTACTGTGATGAAAGCATTGGAATCCTCGGTTTCTGCGAGTGGACACTTAAAGCCGATAAATAGTTGGACCGACAAATTTATATTTCCCCCTTACGAGTTTAAGATACCCACTGCATTACTAACTAATTTTCATTTACCTGAATCCATTTTATATATGATGGCGTCAGCATTTGGAAGTTATGAATTAGTACAGGAAGCATACAAACAAGCTATTAAAGAAAAATATCGCTTCTTTAGTTATGGGGATGTGATGTTAATAATTTAATTTTTATTGTGAAAAAAATCGCAATTATTGTTGCTGGTGGGACTGGTCTTCGTATGAATAGCACTATACCTAAACAATTTTTACTGCTAGATGGGAAACCGGTATTATTTCACACGTTAAATCAATTCAAAAAAGCAGATTCAACTATTTTATTGTTTGTAGTTTTGCCCAAGAATCAAATGGATTTTTGGGCAAAACTATGTACTGAATTTCCTGAAATAGTGGCAAAAACCCCCCATGTTTTAGTTGAAGGAGGGGAAACCAGATTTCATTCTAGCCAAAATGGACTAGCAGCCATCACAGAAACAGAAAATTGTCTTATTGCTATTCATGATGGTGTTCGCCCGTTAATTAGACCAGAACTAATATCGGCTGCTTTTAAACATGCTGAATTACATGGGAATGCCATATTATCGGTTCCGAGTAAAGATTCGATCAGAAAATGGGATCATGTTTTGCAGAAATATGTGTCTGTCAAAAGAGATGAAATTCGAATCATTCAAACACCTCAAATATTTACCTTACATTCTTTAATAAAAGCATTCAATCAAATTTATAATCCCGAATTTACAGATGATGCTAGTGTGCTTGAGTCTAGTGGCGAAACCATTCATTTAGTTGACGGAGATTATGCTAATTTAAAAATAACAACTCCTGAGGACTTAAACCTAGCCGAAAGCCTATTGAAATCTGCCTTTTAAAATCTATGAAAAACTTTTGGTTACGAATTGCTGAAAACATATTAAAATTTAAGTATCAGATTTTAGGGCTGTTGGTAGGATTAACTTGTCTGTTGGGTTATAAAGCAAGTCAAATACAGCTCAGCTACGAACTAGCAAAAATACTCCCAACATCAGACGAGCGATTCCAACTTTATGAAAATTTCAAAAGTAAATATGGCGAGGATGGCAACGTCATGGTTATTGGACTCAAAAATGACCAAATATTTACCCCCAAAGAATTTAACGCTTGGAATACCTTAACTCAAGACATCAAACAACAACCTGGCATTAAAAATGTACTTTCGATCACCAATTTACCCGAAGTATATATTGATTCTGTGGCAAATAAATTTTCAACAAGGCCGCTTTGGGACCCCAAAATACCTTTAAACCAAATTAACTTAGCTCATTTACGTGTTCAGTTATCTCACCTACCCTTATTTACTAATTTTATTTTCACGAAAGATTTCAATGTGCATCTAATGATGATCACACTAGATCAGAAAACGATTAATAATAAAAATAGAATTCAGTTAGTCAAACATATAAAAAGTTTAGGTGACCTTTACTCCGCAAAAATGGGGCATTCCATACATTACTCCGGCATGCCTTTTATCCGAACTGAATACACATCCCAAGTAACGAATGAATTGGCTATATTTTTAATTCTCGCCATCCTAGTCACCTCCATCATCTTATTTTATTTTTTCAGATCCATAAGGGTCGTTTTCTATGCATTAATAGTCATTCTAATTGGGATCATAGCATCATTAGCCACGATTGTATTATTTAACTTTAAAATCACACTACTTTCAGGCCTCATTCCTCCCCTGATTGTTGTCATAGGTGTTCCCAACGTCATATTTTTATTGAACAAATACCATGAAACGTTTTTACGAACTCAAAATAAAATAGAGTCTTTAATAGAAAGTACGTCTAAAATAGGTAGGACATTGTTTTTAGCCAATTTGACTACTTCCATTGGTTTTGGCGTTTTCGCATTTACTGGATCTGGATTATTGGTTGAATTTGGAATCGTGGCATCGATTAATGTCATGTTCACATTTGCCATATCTGTTTTACTCATTCCTATATTTTTTAGTTTTTTACCTCCCCCAGCATCAAAAGATTTGGCCCATTTTGAATCTCCCCAAGTGAGCAAATTTTTATTTCGCGTGGAATCTTGGGTCCTCAATCACAGAAAATCCATTTACTTATTCGTCGGAATTATCTTAGCATTTTCGGTTTATGGATTAACAAAAATAAAAGCTGTAGGCTTTATTGTGGACGATTTACCGCAAGATAACGCCATATATACAGATTTAAAGTTTATTGAAAAGCACTTTAAAGGGGTGATGCCTTTTGAAATCTCCATCGACGCACGAGAAGATGGCCGCGCTTTAAGCCCTGAAATTTTAACTAAGATTAAGCGCACTGAAAAAGTAATGGCTGAATACCCAGAGTTCACGCAAGGACTTTCGGTTTTAACGGCTACCAAATACCTATATCAAGTATATCGGGGGGGTGATCCAAAATACTTTGTGCTTCCTAGTATCAACGAACTAAATAAATTAGCTTCATTTCAGACCAGTTTAAATGGAAAAGATAATTTATTCAATGGATTTATCGACTCAAAGAAAAGATACACTCGGATAAGTTTCCAAATGCAAGATGCCGGTACGACTAGGACTAGGGCATTGTTTGACGAAATAAAACCCAGAATTGATAGTATATATTTAACGGATACCGAAACTGGCGAACTAAAAAAAGAAGGAGATCCCCATACGTTCATTGCTAAAATCACTGGAAATTCAGTCATTTACGCGTTTCAAACAGAATATTTACAGGTCAATTTAATTGAAAGTACCCTTTCGGCCATCTTTTTAATATGCGTGTTAATGGCCTTATTATTTAGGAGTTGGAAAATGGTCATAATATCCACATTACCTAGTCTTATTCCTCTGCTAATTACAGCAGGTTTAATGGGACATTTTGGAATTGCACTTAAACCAAGTACCATTCTAATCTTTTCGATTGCCTTTGGAATATCTAGCGATGGAACCATTTATTTCTTAACTAGATACAAAGAAGAATTTGTTAAAAATGCCTTTGACATTAAGAAATCCATCCAAATCACCATTCAAAAAACAGGGGTTTCCATGTTTTATACGGCTATGATTTTATTTTTTGGATTTTTTATTTTTACAGCTTCAGCGTTCAAAGGAACTCAAGCCTTAGGAGTATTAGTGTCAATAACGCTACTTATGGCAATGATTTGTAATTTAATCTTACTGCCGGCTTTTTTAATGAGCCTCAACAAAAACGAGGTGTCAGACCTATTAGAAGATTAAATCGATGCAAAAAGAGGAAAGCATTTATACTCTAGCATTTGGGCTACTTTGTGTAAGTAATTTCTTGTTTTGTGCCAGTTTTTCCATGATCATTCCAGAATTACCTGATTATTTAGCCAGTCTTGGCGGCAGGGAATATATCGGCTACATCATTGCCCTATTTACCTTAACTGCAGGATTAAGCAGACCCTTTTCAGGTAAACTAACCGACCATCTAGGTAGAATACCTGTCATGGCTTTTGGATCTATTGTATGCTTCATTTGTGGAGGACTGTACCCTTTAGTCCATTCGGTACAAGGTTTCTTATTTTTGCGATTTATTCATGGTATGTCGACCGGAACAAAGCCAACAGCCACTTCAGCCTACGTAGCTGATGTCATTCCTGAGTCAAAACGAGGAGAAGCACAAGGCGGCTTAGGTATCTTTACGGCAACAGGAATGTCCATAGGGCCAGTGATTGGCAGTTATTTCGCCAAAGAATTAGGACTTAGGGAAATGTTTTGGATATCATCCCTATTCGCCTTGTTATCCATATTAATTTTAACAAGGATGAAAGAAACATTGCCAAAATCAAGTAAAAAACCTTTGTCTATTTCCCTTTTTAAAATTGGTTGGAAAGATGTATTTGAACCCAAAATAATTCCTGTTTTTTGGATCATGCTTTTAATTTCATTTTCATACGGCGTAATCGTAACATTAGTTCCGGATATTTCAAAAATGATTGGTTGGCATAATAAAGGCCTATATTTTACCATATTCACGATATCCTCCATCGGCGTACGCGTATTTTTTGCAAAATCATCGGATCAATATGGGCGAATTTCCGTCCTTTTAATTTCTTCCTTTTTCTTAATCGCCTCTATGTTTATGATGATTTTGCCGTTAAATTCATTAACGGTCATTACTTCAGGTGTGCTTTTTGGAATCTCATGGGGGTTCAATTCTCCTACCTTGACGGCTTGGACCACGGATTTGGCCTCGCCGACCCATATTGGTAGAGCAATGGCAACGATGTACATTGCATTAGAAGCCGGAATCGGAATGGGTGCCTTAATGGCTGGCGTGTTTTACAAAGGTTTAGCTCATCAAATTCAAATTCCGTTCTTACTTTCCGGCATATTTGCCATCTTTGCATCTCTACTTTTAGTATATTACCGACAAAATTGGCTTAAAAATGAACTTTGAAGAATATTTAATTTCTAAAAAAATCGACCAGAACTTATTTCAAAATTATGATTCTGACTTATTTATGTGTTGGCAAGGCACATTTAATCAAATCCATCCTGCAAGCTTTACCGAACAAAATAAATTTATATTAAACAAAATAAGACGTAAATACCCCATTAAAGTAGATTTAAAATCTTAATTACAATTAATTTAAATATAATAATTTAAATATAAAATAAAAATAAATAAATATTTTGTCAAGTGTTTACTAACGATTAATAAAAACTTTGACATTTGCACCCATAAATTTTATAACACATAATGAAGGCAATTGAATTAGAACAATTATTCCCAAATCAAGCTCAGATCCCAGCAGAATTTGATTTAACGGAACCATTAGAGCAAAAAGAGTATTTGGTCAACGGTGAAATGCGGGCTTGGACTGGAAAAACTCAAGATGTTTGGTCTCCAATTTACATCAAAACAGATAAAGGTTTGGAGCAAAAGAGAATTGGGTCCTACCCTATTACGGAGGCATCAGACGCGATGGAAGTTTTGTACGCCGGCGTAAAGGCCTATGCCAATGGCCGAGGAGAATGGCCATCCATGTCGGTTTCAAAACGAATTGAATGTGTAGAAAAATTTACACAAAAAATGATACAAAAGCGTAGCGAAGTGGTCAAGCTTCTCATGTGGGAAATCGGAAAATCATTAACTGATTCTCAGAAAGAATTTGACAGGACCGTTCAATACATGTATGACACTATTGGGGCATTAAAGGATATCGATAGAAATTCCTCCACTTTTTTAATTGAGGAAGGAATTATAGGCCAAGTAAGACGATCGCCTTTAGGGGTTGTTTTGTGTATGGGACCATTTAATTATCCATTAAACGAAACATTTACTACACTAATCCCAGCTTTAATCATGGGAAATATTGTATTATTCAAACCACCTAAACATGGTACTTTACTGCATTATCCATTATTAGAAGCGTTTAAAGATTCATTCCCTCCTGGTGTAATCAACACACTTTATGGGAGAGGAAATGCCATTATTCCTCAGTTAATGGATTCGGGGAAAATTGATGTGCTGACCTTAATCGGATCTTCCAAAGTTGCCGACAAATTAAAGAAAATGCATCCTAAAGTAAACAGGTTGAGAGCAATTCTTGGCCTAGATGCCAAAAATGCAGCGATTGTCACTGAAAGTGCACAACTAGACGTAGCGATCAATGAATGTTTATTGGGTTCACTTTCATTTAATGGCCAAAGATGTACCGCTATAAAAATTATATTTGTTCACAAATCATTAGCCGAAGCATTTAACAAAGGCTTAGCGGAAAAAATCGAAAACCTAAAAGTAGGTATGATGTGGGATCCGGGTGTTCAAATTACTCCTTTACCAGAACCCAACAAACCAGCCTATTTGAAAGAATTAATCGAAGATGCTAAATTGCATGGCGCATCGGTTTTAAATCCGGATGGAGGTGAAAACTTCAAATCCATCTTTTTTCCCGCCTTGCTTTATCCTGTGAATTCAAAGATGAAAGTGTGGCATGAGGAGCAATTTGGACCTGTGGTTCCTGTGGTTCCATTTGAGGATTTAAGTACTCCCATTGACTACATTCATGAGTCATCTCATGGTCAACAAGTAGCTATTTTTGGGACGGATGTAAATCAAATTTCTGAGTTGATTGACGAAACGGTCAACCAGGTTTCAAGGGTAAACATTAATGCACAATGCCAAAGAGGACCCGATTCATTCCCATTCACGGGAAGAAAAGATTCTGCAGAGGGAACATTGTCCGTAACTGCAGCGTTGAGATCCTTTTCGATCAGGACCGTCGTGGCCACAAAAGCAAACCAATTAAACAAGGATTTAGTGAATCAAATTGTTGAAAACCAACAATCGAATTTCTTATCCACGCGATTTATTTTGTAGCCATTTAATTAACACATGTCAATCATTTATAAAAGTTGATTGAGTCGATTCAAAAAAAAGCCTATAATTGATTTTATAGGCTTTTTATTTGTACTTCTATTTTAACCTCCAAGTATTAGTGATTACAAATTTACCCTTTGTACTTTAGTTGACGCATCCAAAATATATTCATCGTAGGTCATCAATTTATCTAAATGCGTTTTAGTGCCGATTTCGATAATTCGATTAGCTACCGTATTGGTCAATTCATGGTCGTGGCAAGTAAACAAAATAGTTCCTGTAAATTCAATCATTCCGTTGTTTAAAGCAGTAATCGATTCCAAATCTAAGTGATTAGTTGGTTCGTCAAAGATTAATACATTAGCACCTGATAACATCATTCTAGAAAACATGCAACGTTGTTTTTCACCTCCAGAAATTACATTTGATTTCTTTAAGGCTTCGTCGCCTGAAAAAAGCATTCGCCCTAAAAATCCTCGAATAAAACTTTCATCTTTTTCTACGGAATATTGCCTAAGCCAATCAACCAAATTCATAGACGCATCACTAAAATATGACGCATTATCATTGGGTAAATAGGTTTGAGTAGTTGTGACCCCCCATTTAAATTCGCCTGATTTCGGTTTTGAATGCCCAGATAATATATCAAAAAGGGCCGTCATGGCCAATGAATCTTTTGCTAAAAATGCCACCTTATCTCCCTTATTTATTGTAAAAGAAAGATTAGTAAATAATGGAGTGCCATCATCGGTAGTGGCAGATAATTTTTCTACACTTAATAATTGATCACCCGCCTCACGTTCAGGCTTAAAATTTATAAACGGATATTTTCGGGATGATGGCTTAATGTCGTCCACTTGAAGTTTATCCAACATTTTTTGTCGGGAAGTTGCTTGCTTAGATTTGGCTACATTTGCTGAAAAGCGGCGAATAAATTCTTCTAATTCCTTACGCTTCTCATCCGTTTTTTTATTTTGATCCGTTCTTTGGCGTAAAGCTAATTGAGACGACTCATACCAAAAAGTATAGGTTCCTCCATACAATTGAATTTTCCCAAAATCTAAATCAGCAATATGCGTACAAACATTATCTAAAAAATGGCGATCATGGGAAACCACGATAACTGTATTCTTAAAATTCATTAAATAACCTTCCAACCATAAAATTGAATCAATGTCGAGGTTGTTGGTTGGCTCATCCAAAAGCAAAATGTCTGGATTACCAAATAAGGCTTGTGCTAAAAGCACCTTCACTTTATCCGAACCATTTACGTCCTTTAAAAGTAAATCATGTAAATCCGCTTTGATTCCTAAACCACTTAAAAGTGTGGCCGCCTCTGATTCAGCTTCCCAACCATTTAGTTCGGCAAATTCAGCTTCTAAATCAGCTGCTTTATTTCCATCCGCTTCCGAAAAATCTTCTTTTAAATAGATGGCATCTTTTTCAAGCATGATATCATATAAACGTTTGTTACCCATGACAACAGTCTGAAGAACAGGCGTTTCCTCATATTCAAAATGATTTTGCTTTAAAATGGACATCCGCTCCCCTGGGTTCATCGAAATACTCCCCGTTTGAGAATCAATTTCACCTGAAAGAATTTTCAAGAAAGTTGATTTACCAGCTCCATTTGCGCCAATTAGCCCATAACAATTTCCCTCCGTAAATTTTATATTTACCTCTTCGAACAATACTCTCTTCCCAAATCTAAGGGAAACATTTGATGCTTGTAACATAACATTGAATTAAATAAGGCGCAAAATTACTCATTTTGAACCTAGAAAAAAATCTTAATTTTCATTCCATTCCCATATTTTTTTTGTTATTTCGACCTTATGGACAATTCCTTACAAAGGGAAATTCAAAAGAAACCTAAATGAATGTTGAAAATTCACCTATTTTTTTACAGTTTAGTGAACTAGGAGTTCATTTAAAAAATGAAGCCAAGCAAGAGATCGAAATAATCAGTTGGGATAAAATCAAAAAAAAGGAATTAGCCCTGTGGTCTAAATTAACAACCGAAAGACATCGAGTTGACTTATTGACCATTGAAATACTCCATTCCGATTTCCTGTTGATTCCACTTGAATATGACACCCAACTCTACCGAATTGGTTTTTTAGAAAAAGCGTTGGGTCTAGAGGCGCTTCATGGAAAAGAGTTACACGAACAACCCATCCATTGGATTGAATCCAATCTTTCATATTTAATTCCAAGTGAATGGAAGGATTTTGCCTCATCACTCTTTCCGCTAGCCAAGATCCAATACCGACATATTATTGGTGAATTGTTGGCCAAAAACAAGCAACCTAAAAACAGAAATACAGCCCGATTAAATCTTTACTTGCAAGGAAAATTTGCATTTATGTCGCTATTTCAACAAGACAAATTACAGTTGGCCAATGTATTTAAGTACGAATCCCCCTTAGAGTTAGCATTTTATTTACATTCCATCCGAGATTCATTCGACGTGTTATTAACACGTGAAATAGTACATATTCATAGCTCAGGAGCTGAAAGTAAAACCACGATTCAATCATTAGCACCATACAACATCCTCATTTAATTATGACAAATAATAAAATTGCATTTTTTCCTGGCTCCTTTGACCCTTTCACTAAAGGACATCAAGATATTGTAATGCGTGCTTTACCTTTATTTGACGAAATAGTTATTGGAATAGGTCAAAATTCGAACAAAGCCCGATACTTCTCATTAGATAAAATGATAGGATATATAGAACAAACATTTATTGGAAAACCAGTGAGAGTGGTCGCTTATCAAGATCTTACTGCTAATGTGGCCAAGGAAGTAGGAGCTAAATTTATCATTAGAGGTTTACGAAATACCACTGATTTCGAATATGAAAATTCCATTTCCCAAGTAAATCGACATATAAATCCAGCATTAGAAACGGTATTTCTAATTACTTCTCCCCATTTAGCACCTATTTCGTCCACCATCATTCGGGATTTACATCGCTATGGAAGTAAAGTAGATGATTATTTACCTTATGATTTAAATGGTATTTGAAGAATTGAAAAACGATGAATAACATATCTAATTGAGCTGTAGGTATTAGAAAGGGCCATTTTATTCATTTCGGATTGGCTAAACCATTCCACTTTCTCTATATTTTCTTCTATTTGAGGCACCAAATCATGTTTTTGACTTGTATGCATCATGTACCACTTCGTTCGTTTCAAAACTCGCTGATTCTTATGCGTATAGGTGTGATAAGTCGTGCATAATTTAAATTCCAAGTTGGCCTGTACATTACATTCTTCTTCCACTTCTCGTTTAGCCGCTACTTTGAAAGATTCATTTTTTTCCAATTTACCCTTGGGAAGATCCCATTTTCCTAACCTATAAATCCAAAGCATTTTGTTTTCATCATTTCGAACAACACCCCCTGAGGCTTCTATTAAAGAATAAAGGCTAATGATTTTTTGTTTAAACGCTTTTTTGTTATCCACCAAAATATATAAAGAATGAAATTCTAATTTAAATTGATGCAAATCTTCAATGATTTTTCCCATTTGGTCCAAGGAAACATTAAGTAAACAAGTATGTCCTTTAAATTCTTTAATCTTGATGGGTTTTAAACGAGCATCGATAATCAAATCATAATCTTCTTTCAAAGGCAGATCAGTTTTTTTGGAAAGGTTAATTACTCGAATTGGGCGATCGTCAATGAAAATTATCATGCGTAATTATCTCAATTAATTTTATCAAAATTAGAATTAAATAATGAAAGATGAGCTGAAAAAAGTATTTTTGTAGGAAAGATAAATAGAAATAATTTATGGAGAATTTAAGTATTCAACAAGAAGTAGCCCAACATTTATTACAGATCAAAGCCATTCAACTTAGACCCGATGAGCCTTTTACCTGGGCTTCAGGTTGGTATTCACCTATTTATTGTGATAATCGCATTTCTCTTTCATTCCCAGAAGCTAGAACCTACATTAAAAATAGCCTATCAGCAGTGGTTAAAGCCTATTTTTCTGATGTTGACATCATTGCTGGAGTAGCTACTGCTGGCATTGCCCAAGGCGCCTTAGTGGCCGATTACTTAGACTTACCCTTTTGTTATGTTAGGCCAGAGCCCAAAAAACATGGTATGGGAAATCAGATTGAAGGGTCTATTCAGCCAGGCCAAAAAGTAGTTTTAATCGAAGATTTAATCTCCACCGGAGGAAGTTCACTAAAAGCTGCTGAAGGACTTGTAAACGCTGGAGCAAAAGTTTTAGGGATGGCCGCTATTTTTACTTATGGTTTTGAAATTTCGGTTCAGAATTTCAAAAATGCCCACATCCCATTCTACGCATTAAGTAATTATGATGTTCTCATCGATGAAGCCGTCAAACTAAACTACATTTCAGATTCTCAAATGGTTACTTTACAAGACTGGAGATTAAATCCCAGTGAATGGAGAAAATAATTTATTTGATGACATAGCGATGCCCAGGAAGTGCTTTCAAAATACCCTGAAATTCTAAATTTAATAAGATAGTCGCCAATTGGCCCATATTCTTTTGTAATTGCCAAGCAATTTCATCTAATGGAATTTCACCTTTTTTATGTATCAACGAAAGCACTTCGGATTCTTCAGCCGTGTATCGATTCCATTGTAAATTCTTATCTCGATGAATGATATCCCCAGATACTTCCCAGTTCAGCTGAGTACACAAGTGATTCCAACCCGTGTAAATATTGGCTTTATGTTTTTGAATTAAAAGATTACAGCCTTCAGAAAATAATTTATCAAGATTTCCCGGTACCGCAAATACCTCCCTATTGTAATTATTTGCATAATCTGCAGTAATTAACGCACCCCCTCTCTCGGCTGCTTCGACCACCAAGGTAGCATCAGACATGCCAGCGATGATTCGATTGCGCAATGGAAAAAATCGTGCATCAGGCTTTTGACGTAATGGATATTCAGATAAAATACCTCCAATTTCAATGATTTCATCCACATATTTTTGATGTGAGTTTGGATAAATCCAATTAAAACCGCCCGCTAAAACAGCCACCGTATTAACTTTTGCTTTAAGGCAAGCCAAGTGCAAGGCAATATCAATCCCATAAGCTAAGCCACTCACAAACGTAATCCCTTGCCCAATCGAATCTTTGACTAAATCAGAAGTCACACGTTTCCCATATTCTGTCGCCTTTCGAGTACCTACAACAGCCAAGATTTTTTCCGTATTTAAATCATGATTTCCTTTCCAATATAAAACAATCGGAGAATCGAAAATTTGCTTTAGTCGATTAGGGAATTCAAGATCCGTGTAAAATAATATTTTTGTGCGTTCTCGTTGGCAGTCCAACCAAATAGACTCGGCCTGTGCAACTATACCTGATTGATGAATAGCTGCAGATAAAACGGGACCTATCCGGGGAATTTTCAATAATTGAGATCGAGCTGATTTGAAAATATCCCTGGCAGTTCCTACATAAGACATGAGTCGTCTTGCGTGAATGACACCAATTTGGGGAATGATGGATAGGGCAATTTGGTAAATCTTCTCTTCGTCAGTGGTAGGCATATGGGTCAATTATATCCCAATCTACATTCTTTTTATTCCAATTGATCAGAAAAAGACTTTAAAAAATTACGAATATCAGTTAGCTGATTAATGACAACTTGGTTGGGATTTATTGGATTTCCTTTGCTATTTAGGGCTTGTTTAGCCCCATCTAGGGTCATTCCTTTCACCTCAATTAAATCAAAAAGAACTTCAATTTTTTGAATATCGACAACGGTATATTTTCTTGCGCCCGTGGATTTACGTTTAGGTAAAAGATGTGGAAATTGAGATTCCCAATACCTTAATTTTGAGGTGTTGAGTTTAAATCGGTCAGCAACTTCAGAAATAGAATAATAGAGTTTTTCGTATTCCATAGCGTAAAATAGAGAAAGCTTGCAATAGGTAATTCAGTAATTCGAATAAAAAAAACTAATTTTACAGTTCCTGTCAACAAAAGTAAACAGGTACAATTAAAATACCCATTAATTTACAAAATAAAAGCAATGACCTCAACTGAGATCCGCCAACAATTTTTAGATTTTTTTGCTTCAAAAGGACATTTGATTGTCCCATCGGCTCCACTAATAGCAAAGAACGATCCAACTCTGTTGTTTAATAACTCCGGTATGGCACAGTTCAAGGATTTTTTCCTAGGAAACGGTACTCCGCCAGCCAAAAGAATTGCAGATACACAAAAATGTCTTCGGGTTTCAGGGAAGCATAATGACCTAGAAGATGTGGGCTTTGACACCTACCACCATACCATGTTTGAAATGTTGGGCAATTGGTCTTTCGGTGATTATTTTAAAAAAGAAGCATTAACCTGGTCTTGGGAACTTCTAACTGAGGTTTTTAAATTACCCAAAGAGCGAATTTACGTATCTGTTTTTGAAGGAGATAAAAAAGATGGCGTTCCTTTCGATCAGGAAGCATTCGATCTTTGGAAAAATATCGTGGGCGAAGACCGAATTATCTTTGGAAATAAAAAAGATAATTTCTGGGAAATGGGAGAAACAGGGCCTTGTGGACCTTGTTCTGAAATACACATTGATTTAAGAAATCAAGACGAGGTAGACAAAATTTCAGGTAAAACATTAGTCAATGCCGATCATCCTCAAGTAGTTGAAATTTGGAACAATGTATTCATGCAATTTGAAAGAATGGCTGACGGTTCCCTCTTACCTCTCCCATCAAAGCATGTGGATACAGGAATGGGTTTTGAACGCCTTTGCATGGCGATTCAAGGTAAGCAATCGAATTACGATACGGATGTTTTTCAAGGCACCATCCAAATACTTTCTGAGAAGTTTGGCCAAAAATATGGTGAGTCCAAATGGCCAGATATCGCGATGCGGGTAATCGCAGATCATATTAGGGCGATTGCATTTTGTATTGCGGATGGCCAACTACCCTCCAATACGAAGGCTGGATACGTCATTAGGCGTATTTTACGTCGGGCAGTGCGGTATGGATATACGTATTTGAATTTTAAAGAACCATTTTTGCATTTGTTAATTCCTTCATTAGCCCAACAATTTAAAGGGGTTTTTGACGAATTAATTGCCCAAGAAGCTTTTGTGGCTAAAGTCATTTATGAGGAAGAATTATCATTCTTAAGAACATTGTCTTCCGGACTCATCCGATTAGACAATCTAATGGAAAAGGCTAAAACCAATAAAATTGAAGTTTTAAGCGGAGAGGAAGTTTTTGAATTAAATGATACCTATGGATTTCCTATTGACCTCACCGCACTCATTGCCCGTGAAAATGGCATGGACATCGATGAAGCTGGATACAATCAAGCACTTCAAGCTCAAAAATTGAGATCTAGAAAAGATGCGGGTGCTAGCGCAGAAGATTGGGTATTTGTACATGATGGAGATGAAGTTTCTTTTGTGGGTTATGATGAAACTAAAGTCAATACACGAATTTTAAAGTATCAAAAAACTCAAAATAAATCGGGTGTACAATATAAAGTAGTCCTGGAAACCACTCCATTTTATGCAGAATCAGGAGGCCAAGTAGGTGACTCGGGCTATTTATGTTTTTCATCGGGGGCCAAAATTCCAGTCATTGATACCAAAAAAGAGAATGATTTAATTGTTCATGTAGTCACGAGTTCAGACATTGAAAAATGTATTCAGGAAGATTTATCTGCAGAAATAGAGGTAAGCCGACGTAGAATTATTACGCAAAACCATAGCTCGACTCATTTATTGCAGTCAGCTCTGCAGGAAGTTTTAGGCAAGCATGTAGGCCAAAAAGGAAGTTTGGTCAATGAAGAAATTTTAAGATTTGATTTTTCGCATTTTCAAAAAGTGAGTGAGGAAGAAATAAAACAAATCGAGGCTATTGTTAATTCAAAAATTACAGAAAATATTCCTCTCCTTGAAGAAAGAAATGTACCTATTGCGCAAGCCAAAGACAAGGGCGCTATGGCTTTATTTGGCGAAAAATATGGAGATTTCGTACGCGTTATCACTTTTGATAAAAACTTTTCAGTCGAACTTTGTGGAGGAACGCATGTGCCATCCACCGGAGAAATTGGTTTATTTAAAATTATTTCGGAAAGTTCTGTTGCCACAGGAGTTCGTCGAATAGAAGCGATTACTTCTCAAAAAGCCTACGAATTACTGAATACTCAAGAACAAATTTTGGATCAAATCGCCCAATTACTTAAGTCCCCAAAAGATTTAGTTAAGGCCGTTGGCCAATTGATCGAACAAAACACAGCGCTTCAAAAATCAATCTCTGCCTATCAGAATAAGGAAGTCGGCGATGTAAGAAACACTTTAAAATCTCAAATTAAAAACAAGGATGGTGTGGACTACATCATCCAACAAGTGGAAATTCCTAATGCTGACGCTTTAAAAAACTTAGCCTTTGAGTTACAATCTGAGAGTCATTCAACATTTTGCTTTCTAGCTGCAGAAATTGAGGGAAAAGCTAGTTTAGTTCTCGCCATTTCAAAAGAATTGACTGAGAAAAAATCATTAAATGCAGGTATGATCATCCGTGAACTAGCCAAAGAAGTTCAAGGCGGAGGTGGAGGCCAGGCATTTCTTGCCACAGCCGGAGGACAAAATCCAAGTGGAATTCAAGCGGCATTAAAATTGGCTTTAAGTTATTTATAAACATGAACTCAACTATCCCGTGGATGTCATTTGAGCAGGTTTGCTCGACAATGGATGAAATGGGAAATAGCCAAAAATCATTCGTGTTTTTTATAGATTTTAAAGCTGAATTTGGCTGGATAGGAACGCCCGGAGAAGCCCAATTATTAGGAATAAAATGCGATATCGGATCTAATACACAGGTATCGAAAGTGAATAAAACTCCGATTTTCGACAAAACTCCCATATCGGAAGCAAGCTATTTAGTAAAATTCAATCAAGTCCAAAAAGCGATTCGTCGCGGTGACTCGTTTTTAATCAATTTAACTGCACCTACTCACATTGAAAGCAATATGAGTATTGAAGAAATTTATTCGATTGCGCAAGCAAGGTATAAACTATTAGTCCCTAATAATTTTACCGTTTTTTCACCCGAATGTTTTATACAGATTGAAGCTAATAAAATAAAATCATTCCCCATGAAAGGGACTTTGGCCGTGGCTAATCATTCCAACCCTGACAATTTAATGAATGATGTCAAAGAGCAGGCAGAACACGCGACCATTGTTGACCTTATTCGAAATGATTTAAGCCAGGTTGCCTTCCCCATCCAAGTGGAAAAGTATAAGTTTATCGATCAAGTAAAAACCCATGAAGGTGATTTATGGCAGATGTCTTCCTTAATCTCAGGTGAATTATTAGATGAATTCAAAGGTAATTTTGGTAAAATATTAACTCAATTATTACCCGCTGGTTCAATCTCGGGCGCCCCCAAAAGCGCGACTTTAAAGATCATTGACGAAGTAGAGGATTACCCGAGAGGATTCTATACCGGAATTATGGGACAGTTTGACGGACATTTATTTGATTCTGGCGTGATGATTCGGTTCATTGAAACAAAAGACAATAATATGATCTATAAAAGTGGTGGAGGAATAACCGTTTTCTCAGATGCGAATAAAGAATACCAAGAATTAATTCAAAAAGTATATCTACCTTTTTAATATGTTCTCATTTTTAGAAACAATTTGTATTGAAAATGGCCAGTTGAAGAACTTGGCCTATCACCAAAAAAGGGTGAAAGACACATTTGAATCTTTTTATTCAGAATTTATTCCTTTTAATTTGGAGTACTTATTTTCCCAACAAACTATTCCCACCACTGGGATTTTTAGAGCTCGAGTTATTTATGAAGTGCAAGTAATTTCCATCGAATTTATTCCCTATCATGAAAAAAAAATAACCACATTAAGACTCGTACATACAGGCGAATTCGACTATGGTTTTAAATGGGCAGACCGATCATATTTTGAACATGTCCTTTCGGAAAATAAAGATGTAGACGAAGTCTTATTTGAATTAGAAGGGAAAATCCAAGATTGTACCATCGCCAATCTCGCTTTTTTTAAAAATGGAATTTGGTATACGCCTAAAAACCCCTTGCACTGGGGCACCACAAGGGCTCGATTAATTGTCGAAAAAAAAATTCAGGAAACTGATATTTTAGTGGATGAATTATCAAGCTACTCCCATATTTGCTTGATTAATGTGTTTAGAGAATTGAGTTTGACTAAATCACTTTCGGTTTCAGCCGCTATTTTGTAAATTCGTTTAATCTAACCAAATGAGCTCAAGCCAAAGCCCTTCCTTTCTCTTACGTCAAAAATTTCCCTTTGAGCCAACGCCCTCCCAAGTCCAACTTTTTGAAAAACTAAGTGGTTTTATCTTGAATCAAGATGAATGGGCTCCACTCACTTTTATTATTAAAGGGTATGCAGGAACGGGAAAAACAACCGTTATATCGACGCTAATTAAAGTATTAGGCTCATTTGAATATAAGACCCAATTAATTGCTCCTACGGGTAGGGCTGCGAAGGTGATGGCCAATTACTCGAAGAAAAAAGCAAGCACCATTCACAAAAAAATATACCGACAAGTGAGTAACCCGAGTTCTGGGACACTTACATTTCAACGGATGAACAATTTTGCGACCAATACAGTATTTATTGTGGATGAGGCCTCTATGATTACCGATGAGGCAGAATTTGGTTTTAATAGCTTGTTGACAGATTTAATCGAATATGTATTTACCAATCCCGAGAATGGACATAATGGGAATAAACTGATTTTTGTGGGTGACACGGCCCAACTTCCACCTGTAGGCAAATCTCTTTCACCAGCTTTATCGAAAGATTATATAAGCCAAGAATTCCACATGGAAGTCATGGAACATGAACTAGTGGATGTCATGCGCCAAGATTCGCAATCAGGAATTCTATATAATGCGACGGCATTGCGCTTATTATTGAATGAAAAATCAACTCAAATTAAATTCAACACCGCTTCATTTAAAGATTTCTTTAAAATGAGTGGTGAAAAAATGGAAGACGGCATGCACTATGCCTTTCGGAAATTTGGGAAAGAAAATACGATTCTATTAACGCGTTCGAATAAAAGCGCCGTGATGTATAATCAATTTGTCAGGCGAACTATTTTATATCAAGAAGATGAAATTTCAAGTGGCGATTTACTGATGATAGTCCGAAATAATTACCATTGGTTAGACGAAGACTCCCCTGCGGGATTTTTAGCAAATGGTGATTTTGTGGAAATAATGAAAATCAAAAAGGAAGAAGAAATGCATGGTTTTCGATTTTTGCAAGTTTCGCTAAGGCTTTGTGATTATGAAGAGCATCCAGAAGTTGAGGCAAAAATTCTTTTAGATACCTTACATTCATCCGAATCTGCCCTGGGCAAAGATGGAAATAAAAAATTATATGATTCGGTATGCAACGATTACGCGCACTTGACAAAAAAGAAAGAGCGAACTGAAGCCATCAAAAATGATCCCTATTTAAATGCATTGCAAGTGAAATTTGCCTATGCATTAACTTGCCATAAATCTCAAGGTGGCCAATGGGGTGCTGTTTTTGTAGATCAAGGATATTTAAAAGAGGAACAAATCGACGCGGAGTATATTCGTTGGCTTTATACAGCCATTACCCGTTCCACACATGAATTATTTTTAGTGAATTTCCATGATCGGTTTTTTGACTAAATCTTTGTTTTGGCAATCGACTCATTCATGAAGTCCATGATCGGTTGGTTCTCAAAATGACTCACCGTGAGGTAGAGAATTTCTTTTAAATTTTCTAATTTTTCTTGGCCTATCACTTCAGCAAATTCTGCTTCGACATGTTTTCGACAAAAATTTAAATCCTTTTTAAATTTATTCCCTTTGGACGTAGATCTTACGATTGTTGCGCGATGATCTTCAGGATGTTTAATCACTTCCAAAAATCCCTTTTGAGCTAACTCATTTACTAATTTACTCATTGCCTGCTTTGAAATCTGAACTCTCTTGGCTAGTTCCATAGAAGTAGAACCATCAGCGGATAAATTCATCATTAGCATAATATGACCAATCTTAACATGTTCGTAGCCTAAGGAATCTAAATATGAAGCATTCATCGTTTTGACAATCCGATAGGACCGAACTAACAAGCGAGACAAAAACAAATGAGTAGGATTATCATTCAATTTCATAACACAAATTTAATCAATTAATATAGTCAACCAAATTGACTTTTATTTTTATAATGAGTAAATTGCATAAAAAAAATCGAATGACTCAAACTCCTACTCCTAAAAAAATTCTCCCTAAAATTATTTTAGCTTTAGTTCTCATCATTGGCGGATATATCGGATTTACTAAATATCGCTATGCCACATCACACGAAGAAACAGATAACGCACAAATTGAAAGTTATTTCATTCCTATATTACCTAGAGTCTCAGGATTTGTTAAAAGTGTACACGTACATGATTATGAACAAATTAAAAAAGGTGATTTATTAATTGAAATCGATTCGGAGGAAGCTAATTTAAGCCTTAAAGAGTTGGAAGTTGACCTAGAGCAGTCCAAAATAGATGTTAGTTCCGCTAAGGCAAATTTAAAAAGTTTGCAAAAAAGCATTCAAGCACAAGAATCTCAGGTAAAAACAGCGGAATACATAAAAACTAAATCGGAAAGAGATCATAGCCGAAATACGGAATTAGAGAAAGCGAAAGCCCTTACACATCAACAATGGCTTGATTCAAAGGATCAAGTTGAGTTGGCAAATATTAAATATTTCGGAAGTATTGACGAATTAAACAGTTCAAAATCAAAATTAGCCATTCAAGTTTCATCGGTCAATCGGGCAGAGAATTTAGTCAAAAATAAAGAAGTAAAAATAGCCCAACAAAAACTTAAATTGAGTTATTACACCATTACTGCTCCAGTGGATGGGAAAATTGGTAAAAAATCGATAGAGCCAGGCCAATTCATTCAAATATCTCAACCTTTAATGACGATCGTTGACGCATCGAGTTTCTGGGTAGTCGCTAATTTTAAGGAGACCCAGGTAAGGAAACTTGTTCCTGGCATGGAGGCCGATATCACGATTGATGCTTTTCCTAATGAAAAAATCAAAGGCAAAATTTTATCCATTGCCGAGTCTACGGGTGCAAAAACCTCCTTATTGCCTCCAGACAATGCCTCAGGAAATTTCGTTAAGGTAACTCAACGAATTCCCGTTAAAATCGAAATCTTAAAGATTTCAAAATACAAATCCATGCTACGTGCAGGAATGTCATTAGAAGTATCCATTCCTTTGAACTAATTACATGGAGCGCCCGCAAGGATTTGCCAAATTTATCATCGTTATTACGACGATAACAGCTGCCGTCATGGAGTTGCTGGATACGACTATTGTCAACGTAGCCTTAAATCAGATATCGGGGTCTTTGGGAGCGACCATTGAAGATATCGCTTGGGTCATCACGAGTTATGCCATAGCAAACGTAATCATTATTCCCATGACCGGCTTCCTTGGAGAATATTTTGGTCGTAAAAATTATTATTTAGGTTCCATGATCATATTTGGAATTGCATCCTATTATTGTGGATTGAGTGAAAGTTTGTGGGAATTAGTCTTTTGGAGATTTATTCAAGGGATAGGTGGAGGAGCCTTATTATCCACATCTCAAGCGATTTTATTTGATGCATTTGAGCCTGAAGATCGAGCGATGGCATCTGGATTTTTTGGGATGGGTATTATCTTAGGGCCTTCATTAGGCCCTGTATTAGGAGGTTATATCATTGACAATTTTTTCTGGGGCAATATTTTCCTCGTTAATATTCCAATTTGTATTGCAGCGATCATTTTAACGGTCGTGTACATAGACCGAAAGGAAGGAGAAGGCTCCCATCGAAAATCCATGGAAATCGATTATTGGGGCATCGCCTTATTGACTGCAACCGTGGGCTCACTTCAGTTTATTTTAGAAAAAGGAGAGGCAGAAGGATGGTTTGATTCCAAAATAATCAATATCTCCATTGGAATTTTCCTGATTAGTCTTGTGGGCTTTATTTTTCGTGAGCTTAATACCAAATCACCTGTCGTAAATCTAAGAATTTTCCAAAATAGCACCTTTACTATAAGTTCGATTTTCACCCTAGTAGGCGGTTTTGGATTGTTCACTTCGGTATTTGTATATCCATTAATGGTTCAGCGGATTAATGGCCTTACTCCTACTGAAACAGGGTTATCCCTTATGATACCCACGTTTTTTGGTGTTTTCTTATTTCCTTTCATTGGTAAGTATTTGTCAAAAGGAGGAAAACCACTTCCTTTTATGATATTCGGAATCGCCATTTTTATTGTTTTCGGGTTTGTGGGTGGAGAGTCAACCGCCGATATGGGTCGTTGGGATTTCTTTCCTATGCAAGTTTTACGCGTTGTAGGCGTGGCCTGTTTGCAAATGCCGTTGATCAATCAAGCAGTAGCTGGTTTAAAACCCAATGAATTTCCTGCAGGTATCGCATTGACCAACATGATTCGACAATTGGGAGGAGCATTTGGAATAGCCATAGCCAATAATTATGCCACGAGTAAGGCAGCCCAACATAGAACCGATCTATTAGCGAATATTCAGGCGGAGAATCCATTGTTCCAACAAAGGATACAGGGGATGACTCAAAATATGATTCAAAGAACTGGCGATATACATAATTCAGCTTTAATGGCATACAAGCAATTGGATTTAATGATCACTAAACAAGCCTATTATTTAGCTTATCTAGATACATTCAGACTCGTTTCCATCTTTTTTATCGTCATTTTTCCATTTGTTTTTTTGATTAGAACACCGAAGAAAACATCCAAAGATTTAGAAATATTAACAAAAGCCAGTGAGGAGGCGCATTAAAATTATGAAAAAAAGCATTTTATTCTTGTTCATTTGTTTTGCTACCAACGCTCAAACAAATTCAGATTTAACCGAAATTGTCAAACAAGTATTGGATCATTCTCCAGCGCTCAAAGGCCAAAAAACAGGCTTGAAAATTGGCGATGTCAAAACACAAATTCAGCAATCTTACAGTAATCCGACCATTTCCTACGAAGCTGGAATCACTCGCTTAGACCCAGTTTCCAAAGTTACTTTCAATACAGGTGGGGTTCCATCGATTTTGCAATTTCAGCCCAACATGAATTACAATACTAATTTTGTGGCGAATCAAGTAATCTATGATTGGGGTAAAAATGCATTAGCCTTAGAAAGAAGTAGACTTGAAAATAAGTTGACCCAAGTGCAAATCGACGTGGCTACGAACAATATGGCCTATCAAATTGCCACCATTTACCATCAGATAAAGTTTTTGCAAAACGCGATCAAGATTCAGCAGGCTGAGTTGAGCAGGATTAAATCACATGCTGAAGTTGTAGGTGTGCAGGTAAAATTAGGTGAGCTATTGGAATTAGATCAATTAGGAATCAATATCCGACTAAAAAATCAAGAGATTAAAATAAGTGAAACTGAGTTACAATTAAATAAAATGGTTGACTTTTTGAACACACAAGCTGGAAAAGACATCAGCCCTTGGTTAAAAAATAGTCTTTTAATCCAACAAGATATTAATGGAAACCTAGATGAAAATCCATTACTAGTACAGTTGACTGCAGAAGATGCTATTTTACAGAAAGACATCAATGTGCAACAGAAATCAAGCTCCCCGACGATTGTGGGAATTGCAAGCTTAGGTGTTCGAAATGGGTATTTACCTAGAATCAATGGAGAGGTTCCGCCGATCTCGGATGATTTTAAATTGAATACAATGCTCGGCGTTAAATTAACTATTCCCATTTATTCTGGAAAGAGGGCATTTTTTCAAGAAAACATTTTAAAGTTTCAAAAAGACCGAGTTCAACTGCAGAGAGATGAAATAGGAGCTAAACTTTCATTTGAATTACGTCAAGCAGAAGCCTCGATAGCGCAATTGGTCAAGAAATCAGCCATTCAAAAACAAGTAATTGAACAAGCGGTTTATGCCTATCAATTAGCAGAAGCGAGGTTTTCAAAAGGTACCATTAAGCAAATTGAGTTGGACGCTGTTCAAAATACATTAGAAGAAGCCCAACTTCAAAAAGAAAATATTTATTTACAAATCAGCTTGCAACAATTAGAATTATTAAAAATTAAAGGGTTGAAATTTTGGGAATTATAAATTAAACGAAGCGGCTAGACCTGGGTGAAATAATTTTCCATCGTAAATAGTCAATCCTTTATTTAATGCTTCATTTGACTTAATGGCCTTTTGCCAACCTAAATTTGCTATCAGTAGAATATAAGGCAAAGTAGCCTGAGTCAAGGCCAAAGTAGACGTTTGTGGAACGGCTCCTGGCATATTGGCGACACAATAATGCAATATCCCATCTATTTCATATACAGGATTTTCATGTGTGGTGGGCTTACACGTTTCGATGCAACCTCCTTGATCTACTGCTACATCCACCAAAACCGTACCTGATTCCATTTTCTTTAAATCTTCCTTTTTAATCAATTGCGGCGCCTTTGACCCATGCAATAACACCGCACCGATGAGTAAGTCAACATGGGATAAATGGCTTTGAATGGCATAAGAAGTGGCAAATTGCGTGTGTACATTGGCTGGCATGAAATCATCTAAATACCGTAATCGACTTAAATTAGTGTCCATAATCGTTACATTAGCTCCTAAACCTGCGGCCATTTTTGCTGCTTGCGAACCGACCACTCCCCCGCCTAAAATTAATACATTAGCGGGTGGGACCCCAGGTACACCGCCCAACATCTTTCCCTTACCGCCTTGTGGCTTCCCTAAATAGTAGGAGCCGACTTGGACTGCCATTCGGCCAGCCACTTCAGACATAGGAATTAAAAGCGGTAATGAATTATCGGCCAATTCAACAGATTCATAGGCTATGCACACCGCCTTTGTATGAAGCATAGCTTCCGTTAATTCTCGTGAAGCTGCAAAATGAAAATAGGTGAAAATGATTTGGCCACTTTTGATTAAATCATATTCTGATGGCAGAGGTTCTTTAACTTTTACGATTAGATCTGCAACAGCATAAACATCAACCGCAGTGCTCACTATGGTAGCACCTTCGTTCACATACATTGCATTTGTAAATCCAGAGCCTAATCCTGCATCAGATTCAACATAAACTAGATGACCATCTTTGCACAAAGCATGAACTCCAGCCGGACTTAGGCCAACACGAAACTCGTAATTTTTTATTTCCTTAGGGATACCAATATGCATAATATATCAGATGAAATAGAAAAGCCAACGAAATAAATTCGCTGGCCTTTTCCATTGATGAAGAATAATAGAATGCAAATATATGAGATACAATAAATTATTTTGCGTTATTTCGTTTAATAAGTAAATAAATTGATATTTATCATAATTATCAGAAAATATTACTAATATTAGGATTATTAATTTAAAGAAACAGAAAAGATTATGGCCACTAAACTAAGCTTAGATTCGTTGGATACTAAAATTTTGAAAATTTTACAGAATAATAGCCAACACACCCTTAAGGATATAGCAGAACAGGTGAATTTATCCTTAAGTCCTACGCATGATCGTATTAAGCGCTTAGAAATGGATGGGTATATTAAAGGGTATGTGGGCATATTAAATCGGAAAAAGTTAAACTTGGGTTTGATGGTACATTGCCAAGTAACGTTAGAAAAGCAAAATCGAAGTAATTTTTCCCAATTTGAACAATCGATCAAAGAGTTTCCGGAAGTGATTTCATGTCATTTGGTATCAGGAAACTTTGATTATTATTTAAATGTCATTAGCGAAGATGTGGAAAGTTACAATCGTTTTTATCAAGAAAAATTAGCCATACTTCCTTCTGTAGCACACATTAGTTCTTTGTTTGTGATGGATGAAATTAAAACCACAACTGCATTGCCCTTATAATAATTTTGTATCTTTGCAGACCTTTTACGGGGTCGACCGGTTTTGACAGCTTAAGCAGTCTGGTTGTAAGCACGTCGGGAGTTGTAGGCATTTCCTGTTAAAAAAACCTTCGAATTATAGCTGGCAATACACAGTATGCCATGGCTGCCTAATCTGATAGATTAGCCAATTTGCCATCGTCCGGCCTCTTCCAAACTCTGCCGAGGAGGATTTCTGGGCGTCGACATGCAGAGTCGATCATTGAGATTTTACTAATTAATGATTAGTACCCAGTAAATAAGTGTTAAATAAGGTCTGATTTGAACCTATTTAACATCGAAAATTAATCAAATCTAAACGTGTAGAAGGCAATTTTACTCTAGGTTTGGACGAGGGTTCGAATCCCTCCGACTCCACAAGGATTCTATCCTTTCCAAAGATTTAGGCGCACAGCCCGGTTAAAATCCGGGCTTCGCTTAAATATTTCAATCCACTCAAGAATACGGCCACAACGTGTAAATATCATACTAATATTTTTTTTTGTTTCATACATGCCTTTACTGGCTTCCTTGTCAATAAACTTCTTAGTGACTGCAGGTCTCAATACGACAATTTTCAATCTACTTTTTGAAAAGAATTTATTTATTTTTCAAGCTAGCTCCGATTTAAATGGATTGTTTAAATATTGAACCAAAATATTGAACTAAAATATTAACTTTTATTTCCAGTCAAATAAAGCCAAAAATATAATTTGAAAGATGGATCAACCAAAGATTTTTTATTTACAATCAATATCACATAAATATTGATAGTTAATTCGAATAACTCAGAAATTCTTAATTTGTAATTATCTAGTTAATCGTTCAAATTATGTATACTTTACATTATTTCACCCAAATTTTTCATTATGGTTATGAAGTTTTGAATTAATTTTTTTAATTTGTGGATTTAAATAAACTTATTGTGAATCCTACCTTTATACCTCTTTTCTTTTTAATAGTTAGTGGTATATTTTTTGTATGGAAACCTAACTATTTTAAAAATCTTAATTATCCTATTTGGATGATTTTAGCCTTGAAGGTATTTTTGCTTTTTACCATCACAAGTTTAATTGGTTGGCCTTATGATGTTCAAGGCTATTTTGACCATTCACGACTAATTTGGAGAGGATTAGTTCCATTAAAAGATTTTAATTCTCCATATAGTATAGGATTTGAATATCTTATGGCAATAATTTCATTAAATTATAAAACACCCTTATTTATGGGGATTTTTATTTTAATTTTTGAATTTATTTCATATGCAATAATTTTTAAAAGTAAATTGTTGAGCAAAGGTGAAATATTTAATCTAGCCTTCAACCCATTATTTCTTCACTTTTCAGTTTTTGACATACAAGATGAATTTATCATTTTGTTTTTTGTTGCATGGTTGGTCCATTTATTAATTCATAATAATAAATTATACCAACTAACATTAGTAAGCGTTCTGCTGATTTTTTTTACTAAGATTTTATCAATTTTGTTTATTGCACCTTTATTTTATAAAAACCATAAACGGGGATTTATTACTCTATTTTTTATTGCTGTTATATATTGTCTATTAGATTATTTTGAATTTCGCATATTTTCATTTGAGTTTGAAAGAGAAAATGGGAAAAGTGATTTAAATTGGGATATATATTCATCTGGGAATATTCAATGGATATTGAAGACTTTGGGAATCGTCTATAAACCTATTTTAAATATATTTATTACTATCTCATCATTGTTAATAGTCAATATTTATTTGGCATATAATCGATCTAAAGAAAATTTTAATTTATTTGAGTATTTTGTATTGAGCATGTTATTAAATATTCTAACTCTGTTAATTTTTAATAAAATGACTTTCCCATACAATTACATAATTTTAATATTTGTTTACTCCATAGCAAATAACTATCCAACCATTAAACTAAAAATTGCTACAAATAGAATGATGGCTCTTTATGTGTTAGTGATTTCAATAAACCACCAATTAGAATATTTACTATTACAATATGGCTTGGTTGATTCAATATTATTTTATTTGTATGTATTATTGCAACTTGGAATAGTGTCATCAAACATATTCTTTTTTTGTAAAGTTTTTGATACAATAAATTCAAAAACTAAAATATCTTATTAGTAAATTAAACATTTTGAAAATTTTATTCAAAAATTCCAATTATTACTTAAACATTACACTATGACAATTAAAACTACCTATTTATTTCTTTTTGGAATACTACTAAGCTATTGCAGCATCGCACAAGATTATCCAACTGACTATTTAAGTGCAACTTTTCATGCCGATCGGCGAGCCGCAGTAAAAAAACAATTATCCGACAAGGGTGTGGGTATCTTTTTTGCCGGACAAACACGTCAGCGGAGCAACGATACCGATTTTCCATATGCACAAAACAAAAATTTCTATTATTTAACAGGACTAGAAGAACCCAATGCTGTCTTATTATTATTTAAACAACCTGTAAGCCTATTAGGTAAAACAGGGACTGAATTTATCTTTATCCAAAATCGTGATCCTTTCAAAGAATTATGGACCGGAAAAATTTTGGGCATTGATGGATTTAGGGCGCAAAGTAAGATGGAAAATATTTTCATTAACGAGGAATTTAAAGCCGATATACTTCCAATAGCTAGCGTAGACTCTGTTTTTAGTTTATTTCGCACCGAAGGAATTTTCAATAAATACAAAATAAAAGAAGACGCATTGTCGCACATGGCAGGAACCGTGGATAGTTTAATCAACGCTTTTAAAAAGCCACTAGCCATGCGATCAACCTTGGCCATCATGCGAAATTTGCGCGGTATCAAAACGGCGGAGGAAATCACATTAATCAAAAAAGCCGCAGCTATGAGTACTTTGGGCCATAATGATGTGATGCGTGCCATCAAACCTGGCATGAAGGAATTTCAAGCACAAGCGATTATGGAATATCATTTTAAAAATAATGGATCTGAATTTCCAGGCTACGGAAGTATCAATGGTTCTGCCGAAAATGCTTGTGTGCTTCACTACGTAACTAATTTAAAAACGATCAAAAATGGTGATTTGCTTTTAAGCGATTGTGCCGCCGAATATCATGGGTATTCAGCAGATGTAACAAGGACTGTACCTGCCAATGGAAAATTCACTGAGGCTCAAAAAACACTTTATGAAATTGTGTTGGCGGCTCAAGATGCAGGAATTGCCGCTTGCCAAGCAGGTGCTCCGATGGCAAATGTAGATGCAGCCGCGCGCGCTGTGGTCAATGCTGGTTTGATCAAATTAGGCATTGCCAAAAATGACATGGAAGCTAGAACTTATTTTCCTCATGGAACTTCTCATCATTTAGGATTAGATGTGCATGATTTGGGTCCACGTATTCTTCAACCCGGTGTTGTCATCACTGTGGAACCTGGAATCTATATTCCAGCAGGAAGTAAGTGTGATAAAAAATGGTGGAACATCGGTATTCGAATCGAAGATGATATTTTAATCACGGAAAAAGGCCCTGAAAACCTATCAGCTGGTTCACCCAGAAAAGTGGCCGATATTGAAAAAATGGCTAAAGAGAAAAGTGCCATAAATTAATCCTATTCTTGTCATAAAAAATGGCCTTTAAAAAGGCCATTTTTTATTTATTCATTTCTTGTTCTAGTAGCATTTTTAACTCATTCAGCTTTTCTTTTTGTTGGGAAGCTAAATTCATTTTTTCATCCGGATCCGTTTTTAAATTATAAAGTTGGTCTTCCACATCATTCCCCAATTCAATATTGACTTGCGCATTAAATTTTGCTCCTTGACCACTTCGTATATATTTCCAATCGCCTTTTTTAATGGCCAGTGTACCCGCTTGTTCAACAATATATTCTCGGCCTGTCTTATTTTTTCCTAACCATGCATCCAAATTAGCCTTGGAATCTTTGGCAGAATTTTCGTCAAAAGTGCTTCCTAGCATTTGGGCCATACTCGCTAAAAAATCAATTTGAGAAATCAAGGCATTTGACTTACCTATAGGGACTTTTTTAGGCCACTTAACAATGAAAGGAACGCGAGTTCCCGCTTCAAATGAACTATATTTTCCGCCTCTTAAATTACCAGCTGGTTGATGCAATCCTAAATTCTCCTTAGATCCATCGATATATCCATCATCCACCACCGGACCATTATCGCTGGTCAAAATAACCAATGTGTTTGAAGTTAAATGCAATGAATCAAGCGTTTTCATCAATTGGCCCACCGAATCATCCAATTGCAACAAAGCATCTCCCCTATTTCCATGACCACTTTTACCTAGAAACCTTGAATTTGGAATTCTTGGCACATGTATATCATGCGTGGCAAAATATAGAAAGAAAGGATTTTTCTGATTACGAATCATGTAAGCTTTAGCTTTATTGGCTAAGGTTTGTGCCATGTCTTCATCATCCCAAAGAGCCTGCTTTCCACCGACCATAAACCCAATTCGACCCACTCCATTCACAATCGTATTATCATGTCCATGGGAATGTTTCATTTTTAAAAACTCTGGATTTTCCTTGCCTGTGGGAATACTACCTATTTTTTTGAGGTAATTAACCTCAATAGGATCTTGTGTATCTAGATTTCGAACATAGTCATTTTCAATATAGACACAAGGAACTCGATCACCCGTGGCAGGCAAAATAAAAGCTTCTTTAAAACCAATATCCAAAGGACCATGTTCTATTTTTCCATTCCAATTTGGTCCACCCAAGGGTCCCAAACCTAAATGCCATTTACCAACCACCGCTGTGTTATACCCCGCTTTTGAAAAAATGGTCGCAACGGTTTGTTGGCCCGCGGGAATTAACGCCGAGGCATCCCCTGTCGCCACACCCGTATCTTTTCTTCGAAAAGCATATTCTCCCTTCAGCAAAGAATAACGAGAAGGAGTGCATGTCGCAGAGGTCGTATGTGCCTGAGTAAATAATAACCCTTTTCTAGCTAATCGATCTATATGAGGCGTTTTAATCGTCGTAGATCCATAACAACCCAAATCACCAAAACCTAAATCATCTACATAAATAACGATAACATTGGGTTTTTGGCCAAATGTAAAAAACGAAATACCGACTAAAAGGAATACTTTAAAACTGGATAAAGAGGTCATAAAGCTGTAGTTAATCATTTCAAATATTTAATTAATTCCACCCCGGCTAATAAAAAACAACCTGTCCCAAAATCTTCAAAGTCGGGCACATGGGTATACGACACAGGCTGAGAATCTTTGGGTTCCTTTCCCGTTCCTTGTACATTCCCCAAAAAACCATTGGGATGGACACAGGTAGATAAAGCATCCCAACCAGCTAAAATAGCTTGATCAAATTTCTTTTTAGGCAATAACTTATTACGTACTCCCCACGACATACCATACACAAACAAGGACGTACCTGTTGCTTCAGGCCCACCGAAATGTGCTGGGTCCTTCAAACTTACATTCCAAAAACCATCTTTCCGCTGCAAAGGCAAAAGTGCATTAGCTAAAGCAACAAAATCTTGTTCATATTCAGCCCGATGAGGAGCGTTTTTTGGCATCAATTCCAAAGTTCGTACCAAGGCTGCAAACACCCAACCATTTCCGCGGGACCAATAACAATTCTCTCCGTTGGGTTCTTTATAGGGAGAGACAAAATCTTTATCGCGCCACCATAAGGATGCATTTTGATCAAAAAGTCCCGATCCGCCATGTTTGTATTTCGTAAATGCATACAAATCATACATTTTTTCAAAATATCGATTGTCGGAAAACCGAACGCCCAATCGCGTAAAAACGGGCATGCTCATTTGCAAACAATCCACCCAAGACCAATCATCCACTTTGGTGGAATTAACCATTAAGTCCACATTGGCTTTGATGGGTAAAATTCGCAAAGAGTCTGCTTGGAAATCAAATAAGTCGAGGTAAATCTGTCCGCAGGCTTGGTTATCTGCATTGCGTGTTTTGATTCCGTCCCGTAGATTCCATTGGTGAAAATTCGCCCAGTCCAACATATATTTCATGTCAGCAGCTTTCGGGTCAATCTTATATAATTCCATCAACCCTTCATAATAGACCGCGCGTGTCCAAATATTAGAGGGCCGAATACGGTCCGGCCTTGGAATAGGAGCTGAAACATCGGGCCATTTTTGTTGGAAATAGGCTTTAGCACTATGAATTTTTTGTAAAATATCTTTTGATTGAGGTCTGTAGGGTTTAGACCAACCCATAAAACAAAGAAATATCAAAAGGACTAAAATGAATTTTCGCATGTTAAGCCAGGTAAAAAACAGCAGGCAAATTCACCGATGCTGGAGAATTATCCGGATTGGCTTTCATGATGTCACCCATAAAAGCCCACCATTTTTGCATGATTGACTGTGCAGGCAATCCATCCAATAAACGTAAATCTTCAGCTTCTAGATAGGCAAACAAGGTAAGCGTTTCTTCATCTAAAAAAATAGAATAGTTTTGGATACCCACTTCCTTCAAAAGCTCGCTCAATTCCGGCCAAATTTCATCATGACGTTTTTTATATTCCGCCTCAAAACCAGGTAATAAAAACATTTTAAATGCTTTGCGTTCCATATGTATATTATTGCTTTATAATTTTTATGAAATTAGACAATGCCTCGTCATCAAAATTTAAATGGGTGACAAATCGAATGTATTGAGGACCAAAAGGTGCACATTTAATGCCTAAGGAATCTAATTCGGCAACTTTAATGGAAGCCTTTATATTATCCTTTAATTTAACAATAACGATGTTCGTGGTTACAGGCATTACTTCAGCGACCCAAGCTAAACTTTCACAAGCTAATCCTATTTGCTTCGCACGCACGTGATCTTCTTTTAATCTATCCACCTGATAATCTAATGCATATATTCCCGCAGCGGCCAATAAACCTGCTTGGCGCCAACCGCCTCCTAATCTCTTTCTAATTCTACGTGCTTTTTTTATAAAATCGTTGGAGCCCAACAATACTGATCCCACAGGAGCGCCCAAACCTTTAGAAAGACAGACTGAAATGGAATCAAACCATTGGCCAAATTGCTTAGGGCTTTGTCCACTCGCTGCTATGGCATTAAAAATTCTTGCCCCATCCAGATGCAAAGGAATCGAAGCATTTTTACAAAAATCAGCTATTTCCTGAAGCGATTCTGACGAATAAATACTTCCTCCTCCCTTATTGACCGTATTTTCTAAACTAACTAATTTACTTTCACAGGCATGAATGTCATCTGGAGAAATGGCATTCTCAATTTGGTCTTTTGACAATCGGCCCAAATCACCCTTTAATAATTTAACCGAAGCACCGGCATTAGCCATAATTCCTCCTCCTTCATATAAATAGATATGTGACAACTCGTCGCAGATAACCTCTTGGCCTTTAGAAACATGCGCAGAAATGGCAATCTGATTGGTCATGGTACCGGAGGGACAAAATAATGCATTTTCCATTCCAAACAGCTCAGCTACTTTAATTTGCAAATTATTTACCGTCGGATCCTCCCCAAAAACATCATCTCCCAAAGGGGCCGAAAACATCGCATCCCGCATTCCTTCAGTAGGTAAAGTAAACGTATCACTTCTCAGTTCAATCATGGGAATATTTAATAAAATGAGATAAGAAAAATAATCGAATCATGGGCATCAATCCCACCAAAGCAATCCAAGGAAAGTAAAATAGGGTCCACATAGCTCCAATCGTAGTTAAAATGAATGCAAAGCGGCAATAATAAGTCCACCATCCTGATCTATTTTTTCGCGCAAACCAAACAACTGCTGGAAAATTCAATGGAAACAATAACAAGGAACTAGGATTATATGCCATTACTTCATGATCTGTTCCCACGGCCAAAAAAAATATAAACCAAGCTAAAATTCCCAAGAGCGAAAATAAAAAGACATCAAAAATAAAGATTTCCGAATTTCGTTTTTTAATTGAGACAAAAGCAATCAACAAATTAAAAAAGACCAATAAAGGAATGGGGGCAAACCAATCATGATTTTCCGGTTCTGTTGGTTTTGAAACAAACACATCATAAGGAGCATCCGCTAATTTTTGTCCATTCACCTTAGCTTGTTGGACCGAAAGATTTAAATTATCAGGTAAATAACAGGATTCAGAAGCATTGGCAATCTGATTAGCTGGAACCCCTAAAGCTAAATTCATCCCGAAGGTAACCCAGGAATTAGTTTTCAAATAGTCGTTCATCCAATCACGATATGATTTACCTTCCAAATTGTGGTAGTTCTTCCATTTAAATGCGCCTGGGGCCGCCTTTTCAATCATATCACGGAGCCTTGAAGAACAATTATCATAAAAGAATTTGTACTGGTAGTTCTTATTTTCAGGTAGCAAATTGATTTCCAATGCTGTGAAAATCTGCATTTTCTGTGGGTCGGTCAATTTTAAATTTTGAATTTGGATGCCTCGTTTTTCAATTTCAGAATAATAATAAACCAAATCATTCATGGAATTAAATGAAATCGAATAGGGTAGCGTACCCTTTAAAAATTTAAAGTAAAAATTATCTGTATTGAAATCAAAAGTTCCATAACTGTACGCTCGATCAATCCCTTGATCTGGATCATTCACCCAAATAACAGCATGACCAAAAGCGGCATGTAATTCTTTTCCTGGGGCAAAAGTAACTAATGAAACCTGTGCGCGTGGGCTTAGTGTGGGAATGCTAGCAGACCCGATGAAAGGTAAAAATAGAAAAAGATATAAATAAAATTTCTTCATTATTTTCCGGCAATGACAATGACAATTTCTCCCCTAATTTTATCAGGATTTTGATCAAAATAGGTTAAAACCTCTGCAGCGCTTCCTCGTACCATTTGTTCATGCATTTTACTTAATTCGCGTGCCACCATAATGGGACGATCAGGCCCTATAAACTCAATAATTTGCGCTAAAGCTTTATATAACCGATGTGGAGACTCATACAAAACCGTTGTTCTTTCTTCTTCTGCAATGGCTTTCCAACGGGTTTGTCGGCCTTTCTTATGGGGCAAAAATCCTTCAAAAACAAAACGATCTAAAGGGAATCCTGAATTAACTAAAGCGGGAATTAATGCCGTAGCACCAGGTAATGTTTCTACCTCGAAACCCTGCTCAATACATGTTTTAACTAATAGAAAACCAGGATCTGAAATTCCAGGAGTGCCGGCATCTGAAATCAATCCCACCAACTTACCTTCCTTTAATAACTTGATAACTCCGGCTACGCCCACATGTTCATTGTGCGCGTGATGCGCAAATAGAGGCTTTGAAATATCTAAATGTTTAAGAAGTTGGCCCGAAGTCCTTGTATCCTCAGCAAAAATAACATCCACCTCTTTTAACACTCGGATAGACCGCAAAGTCATATCTTCTAAGTTGCCTATGGGAGTGGGTATCAAGTATAATTTCATACTCGAAATTTAACCAAAAATGATTGAAATTATTTCATCGCCACGAAAAGCTTTTTTAAAATCAACGACACAAAATGAAATTATTAAGGATCATGGATTTAAAATAAAAAGGGCCTGCAAGATTTGCAAGCCCTAAACGTAGAGAGTGAGGGATTCGAACCCCCGGGCCTGTAACAGCCAACAGTTTTCAAGACTGCCTCGATCGACCACTCTGACAACTCTCTATTTCCTAATCAGGAAGCAAATTAAATCAAAAAATACTTTTTATGCAACCCTAAAGCATTAAAAATGTTGAAATTAAATTCTAGATTGAAGGTAGGCCAACTTTTTTTCCAAAGTAAGTTCGTCCGGAATCCAATGAATTTTGATGCCGGAACGTTCCATTTTTCGAAAAAATGTCATTTGGCGTTTAGAAAATTGCTGAATAGCAATGGTTAAACCTTGTTCAAATTCAGATCGGTTAATTTCTCCTTGAACTAAATGAACTAGCCATTTATATTCTAATCCCAACCTAATTAAATCATTTGGGTTAATTCCATCAGAAATTAATTGCTCAACCTCTTCGATCAATCCATTATTTAAA